>Ga0209930_1000176_pt1 | contig 236332 bp, 227 predicted proteins | sample ThiBiot_500_biof_2_FD_183948 | JGI IMG/M metagenome (GOLD analysis project Ga0209930, IMG submission 183948) | Wastewater bioreactor microbial communities from Cape Town, South Africa - Thiocy_cont_500_biof (SPAdes) | ecosystem: Engineered > Bioreactor > Thiocyanate-remediating >...
GCGCGGGTGTAGATCGTGAAGGGAGCCGGACTCTTCACCACGGTCACCGGCCGGTCGAGCGAGAACACGACGTCGTCGGCGGTGAAGTCGGAGCCGTCGTGGAATTTCACGCCCTTGCGGAGCTTCACTTCCCAGGTCGTGTCGTTGATCGGTTTCAGCGACTCCGCCAGACCCGGCACGATCTGCGCGTCCGCGGTCATCATCACCAGCGTGTCGAAGATATGCGCGGCGACGGCGTTGTTCGGAACGAGATTCTGATAGTGCGGATCGACCGATGAGATCGGCGACGAGACTGCGAGCTTCAGGTCCGCCGCGGCCGCCGCGCTTGCGATCAGCGCGGCGCCGGCGATGAGCGCGCCCTTCAGCCAGTTTGCTTTCACCATGCTTATCCTCCTCCGGCTTTATCGCCCTATTCCGCCATCGCGCCGAGAATGCGCGCCCAGCTTCTGATTCCCTTATGAAACGACGACAGGTCGTATTTTTCGTTCGGCGCGTGCACGCGGTCGTCCTTGAGGCCGAAGCCGACGAGCAGCGGATCGACGCCCAGCGTCTCCTTGAAATCCTTGACGATCGGGATGGAGCCGCCCTGTCCCATCAGAACCGCCTTCTTGCCCCACTCCTCGGTGAGCGCCGCCCGCGCCCGCGTCACCAGGTCGGAGTTCCAGGTCACGTTCGCCGGCGTCGTCCATTTGGTGTTGATGAACGCGACCGAGCAGTCCTTGGGAATGCGTTTTTTCACGAAAGCGCGGAACAGCTTCTGAATCGTCTCGGGGTGCTGGCCGGCGGCGAGCCGGAAGGACACCTTCGCATGCGCCTCGTTCGGGATCACGGTCTTGACGCCTTCGCCCTGATAGCCGCCCCAGATTCCGTTCACGTCGCAGGTCGGCCGGGACGCGATCTGTTCGATCACCATGCGCCCCTTCTCGCCGGCCGGAAGCGACAGGCCGATCGGCCCGAGCAGCTTTTTCGCGGTCAGATTGAGTTTCTTCCAGTCCGAATAGATCGCTTTCGGCAGCTCTTTGACGCCTTTGTAGAAGCCGGGAATCGCGATCCTGCCGTCCTTGTCGTGCAAGTCGGCCACGGCGCGCGACAGCACGCGGATGGCGTTGTTGGCGGCGCCGCCGAACGTCCCGGAATGCAGGTCGCGGTCGGCCGTGCGGACGACGATCTCCTCATGGAACATGCCGCGCAGCGAGATCGTGATCGCCGGCGTCTCGCGGTCCCATTGTCCGCTGTCGCAGACGAAAACATGATCGGCCTTGAGCGCCTTCCTGTTCGCCTTGATGACGGCCGGCAGACTTTCCGATCCGTTCTCCTCCTCGCCCTCGAGAAGAAGGGAGACGTCCACCGGAAGCGAGCCCGTCGCGGCCTTCCAGGCGCGGCAGGCCTCGATGAAGGTCATCATCTGGCCCTTGTCGTCGCACGCGCCGCGCGCGCGGATCACCTTGCGTCCGGGCGCGATCTCCACGAGTCGCGGCTCGAACGGCGGAAACTCCCACAGATGCAGCGGATCGACGGGCTGCACGTCATAATGACCGTAGAAAAGCACATGCGGCCGCTTGCCGCCGCGCGCGTGGCCGACCACGGCCGGATGGCCCGGCGTGTCATGCACGCTCGCCTCGAAGCCTATCGTCCGCACATCCTCCGCGACGAATTCGGCCGCGCGCCGCACCTCGGGCGCGAAGGCCGAATCAGTGGAGATCGAGGGAATCCGCAACAGCGAAAACAGCCGCTCGACAGACTTGTCGAGATGGGAATCGATATGGTCCAGGACCTTGTCGGTGGCGGTCGCCATGTCGTCTCCGCTGGCGCATCCGCATGGCCGCCAGACCGGGCGCCGGGATGCAGAACCGTATTCAATATCCTAAAATGACGGCTGACAAGCCGGATCGGTGACATCCGTCGCAAGGCGGGGCAAGCTGCCGCGAAACGTTTCAGAGGCGGCGGCATGGAACAGAGACTGCTCGGCGGAACCGGCTTTTACGTGCCGATCCTGAGCTTTGGCACGGCGACCTTCGGCGGCGGCAGCGCGTTCCTGCGCGCCTGGGGAGCGTCTGACGTGAAGGAGGCGACGCGGCTGGTGGACGTCTGCCTCGATGCCGGCTGCAACATGTTCGACAGCGCCGATTCCTATTCCGCCGGGCTGGCGGAGGAGATTCTCGGCCAGGCGATCGGCGGCCGGCGCGACCGGGTCATCATCTCCAGCAAGACGACGTTCCGCCTCGGCGGCGGTCCGAACGATGTCGGCTCGTCGCGCCACCGCCTCATCTCGGCCTGCGAGGCCGCGCTGCGGCGTCTCCGAACCGACTATATCGATCTGTGGCAGATGCACGGCTTCGATGCGCTGACCCCGGTTGAGGAAACCGTGCGCGCGCTCGACGACCTCGTCCGGGCCGGCAAGGTCCGCTATGTCGGCGTCTCGAACTTCTCTGGCTGGCATCTGATGAAGTCGCTCGCGGTCGCGGAGCGGCGCGGCTGGAGCCGCTATGTCGCGCATCAGGTGTATTACTCGCTGATGGCGAGGGAGTATGAGTGGGAGCTGATGCCGCTCGGGCTCGATCAGAATGTCGGAGCGCTCGTCTGGTCGCCGCTTTCCGGCGGCCAGCTCACGGGCAAGATCGCCCGCGATCGGCTGGCGCCGGCGGACTCGCGCTTCGGGCAGCAGGGATCGCACGGGCCGGAATTTCCACGCGACCAGCTTTACGACATTGTCGATGCGCTGGAGGAGATCGCCCGCGATGTCGGGCGCAGCGTCTCGCAGGTGGCGCTGAACTGGGTAATGCATCGCCCCACCGTGTCGTCGGTCATCATTGGCGCGCGCAACGAGGAGCAGCTCAAGGACAATTTGCGCGCCGCCGAATTCAGGCTGACGCCCGAGCAGGTGCGCCGGCTTGACGAGGCCAGCGCGCGGCCGGCCGCTTATCCTTATTGGCACCAGCGGCGCACATCGCCCGATCGCAATCCGCCCCCGGTTTGAGGCGCGTCCGGCGCAATCACCGAAATGATTGCGCCGCAGCGCGATCTCACGCCAGCCGCTTCAGGTCGAAGCGCGTCATGTCGCGCAGCAGCTTCACGAACTCTTTGGCCCGGTGTTCGGCCGCGAGCTTGCCTTTCTCGGCTGTGGCGACGGAGGCGTCGCCCGCCGCGCCGTCGGGGTGGATGTCCTGCGCGATCCATCCGAAAGCGTTCAAGCCGGTCGGCCGCAGAAGATCGAACTCCTTCGCGATCTGGATCGTGCTGGGCGCGAAATTCTTGGCCTTGTCCATCCGCACGCGATCCGGCCGGAAATAGAGCATCATCGAGGTCTCGTTGTCTCCGGCATGGATTCCGACCGCCGATTCAAGCTCGGTGTGGAGGCCGGGCGGGCTGCCGAGACGCCCCCAGTTGCAGGACACGGCCAGCATCTGGAAGCGCACGCGCAATTCGCGGCAGACGATACTGATCAGGTCGACATTGCCGCCGTGCGAATTGACCATCACGATCTTGCGCAGGCCCGCGCGATGCACGCATTCGCCGATCTCGACCCACGCCCGCAGCGCCGTTTCGGCGGAGAAGGTCAACGTGCCCGGCGAGCGGATATGTTCGTTGGATTTTCCGATCGCCTGTGTCGGCATGACGAGCACGGACAGGTCGTCGGGCAGGATTTTCATCGTTTCCGCGATCATGCCTTCGTTGATCACCGTATCCACCGAGACCGCGAGGTGCGGCCCGTGCTGCTCCATCGCTGCGATCGGCAGCACGGCGATCGTCTTTTCCGGATCGAGCGTCTTGAATTCCTCGGTGGTGAGGTCCGCCCAGTAGAGTTTCCGCATCGGTGATCCTGCCTCGCTTGCGATAGCCTGCTGCTTTACGGCGAAACAGGCGAAAGCAAAACGCGAAGATCGGTCGGTCGCCTGCGGTCGCCGGTCGCGGCGTCCCCGCGCTTGACGGCCGGGGGCGGGAACGGCGAAAGCGCCGCGCAGGAAAGATGGCCGCCTATGAGGAATGACCCGTGAACGCCTCCGCGACTGCGGACGGCGCGGCCGCTTCGGCGAGCGCCGCGTCGCCGCTCCTGTCGCTCCGCCAGGTGTCGAAGCGGTTCGCCAACGGCGTTACGGCCATCGGCGGGGTGAGCCTCGACATCGCGAGCGGCGCCTTCGTCAGCGTGCTTGGGCCGTCCGGCTGCGGAAAATCGACCCTGCTGCGCCTTGTCGCCGGGCTGAGCCAGCCGAGCGCGGGCCGGATCGAGTGGCCGGGCCAGAGCGGAGGCGGATCAGCCGGGCCGCGCCATGACATCGGCTTTGTCTTCCAGGAGGCGACGTTGATGCCCTGGGCCACCGCGCTTGCGAATGTCATGCTGCCGCTCCGCCTCGCCCGCGTCCGCAAAAGCGAGGCGCGGGAGCGGGCGCTCGCCATGCTCTCGCTCGTGGGGCTCCGGGGATTCGAGCACGCCCGCCCTCGCGAGCTGTCGGGCGGCATGCGCATGCGCGTCTCGATCGCGCGCGCGCTCGTCACGCGCCCCAAAATCCTTCTCATGGACGAGCCCTTCGCGGCGCTCGACGAGATCGCCCGCCACAAGCTCAACGACGATCTCCTGTCTCTCTGGCGGCGCGACCGCTTCACCGCGATTTTCGTCACTCATTCCGTTTTCGAGTCGGTCTATCTGTCCGAGCGCGTCGTGGTGATGGCCGCGCGTCCCGGCCGCATGATCGCCGATCTTCCTGTGGACGCGGCGTATCCGCGGGAGGCGTTGTTCCGGACGTCCGCCGACTATGCGCGGCTGTGCCGCTCCGTGTCGGCGGCGTTGAAGACGGCGATCGACGCATGAGCAGCGCCCGTCCGCCAGCGGAAGAAGAACAGGCGCGCGCCGATGCGCGTCGACGTTCCGGTGAGGATCGCGTTCCGCAATCGCGGCCGGGCGTTTGGCCCGGCGTCGTGGCGCCGGCGGCCACGGGCCTTCTCGCGCTGGGGCTCTGGGAGTGGATCGTGCGCGCGCGCGACATTCCGCCCTACATCCTGCCCGGTCCCGTCCTGATCGCGCGCACGCTCGTCGAAGACTGGCCGGTGCTGGCGCCGTCGCTCGTCGTGACGCTGATGATCGCGCTCAAGGCGCTGGCCTTAGCGGCGGTCGGCGGCGTTGCGCTCGCGGTTTTGCTGAGCCAGTCGCGCTGGCTGGGGCGCTCTCTCTTGCCTTACGCGATCGTCCTGCAGGTGACGCCGGTGGTGGCCATCGCGCCGCTGATCATCGTCTGGGTCGACGACGTCGGCAGCGCGCTTCTCATCTGCGCATGGCTGGTCGCGTTCTTCCCCATTCTTGCAAATACGATGGTCGGTCTGAGTTCCGCCGACCGCAACCTCGTTGATCTGTTCCGGCTTTATCGCGCCAGTCGCTGGCAGACGATGCTTTATCTCAGATGTCCGGCGGCGCTGCCCTATTTCCTCGCTGGCCTGCGCATTTCCGGCGGGCTGGCGCTCATCGGCGCAGTCGTCGCCGAGTTCGTCGCCGGCGCGGGCGGCAGCGCGTCCGGTCTCGCCTATCGCATCATGGAGTCGGGCTATCAGCTCCGCATTCCGCGCATGTTCGCGGCGCTGATTCTGATCTCTTTCTCCGGCGTCGCCATATTCGCGGCGACGAGCCTCCTGTCGCGCCTTTTGCTGATGCGATGGCACGACAGCGAGATCAGGCGCGAGGGCTAAAGCATTTTCGAGCGAAGTGGATACCGGTTCGCGTGAAGAAAATGCGATAAATAAAACAACCAGCGCAATTCCGCGATCAGGAGAACTGCGCAATCGCCTCAAGCGCATGCGCGAGTCGCGCTACATCTGCTTCTTCAGCGCCGCGAGGGCGACCGCGATGTCGGCTGCGACATGCGCGTTGTGGCGGATCAGCGCCATGTTCGCCGCAAGGCTTTTCCCGCCCGACAGCTCGGCGATGCGCGCGAGGAGGAACGGCGTCAGCGCCTTGCCGGCGATCCGCCTCTCCTCCGCCTCCGCGACCGCCTTGGCGATGGCTGTTTCGATCTCCGCGGCGTCGAGAGCGTCGCGCGCGGGAATCGGATTGGCGATCAGCGCGCCCGTTCCCGATCCGAGCCGCTGGTGCAGCAGGATCGCTTTGGCGATCGCTTCGGGCGTATCGAATCGGTGTTCGACGCGCTCGCCGCTGTCCGGCGCATAGAAGGCGGGGAAAGCGTCCGTGCGATAGCCGAAGACCGGAACGCGATGGGTTTCGAGGAATTCGAGCGTCTTGGGAATGTCGAGGATGGATTTGACGCCGGCGCAGACCACCGCGGTCTCCGTGCGTCCGAGCTCGACCAGGTCGGCAGAGACGTCGAATGTCTCGGCCGCGCCGCGATGGACGCCGCCGACGCCGCCTGTCGCGAACGTGTCGACGCCGGCGAGCGCGGCGATGCGCATGGTCGCGGAGACCGTCGTTCCCGCCGAACCCTTGCGCGCCATCACGGCGGCGAGGTCGCGGCTCGACGCCTTCGCCGCCGTCCTGTCCGCCGCCAGCTTGTCGAGATCCTCGCTCAGGCCGACGCGGATGACGCCGTCGATCACGGCGATCGTCGCAGGGATCGCGCCCCGGCTCATCACCACGTCCTCGACGTTGCGCGCCGTCACGGCGTTTTCGGGATAGGGCATGCCATGCGTGATGACGGTGGATTCGAGCGCCACCACGGCGCGGCCTTCCGCCAGCGCGTCGGCGACATCCTCGGCGACGAGGATTGGAATGTTGAGCGGCGTCATCCGCGCACTATCCCCCGCCGTTCGGGCCGCGCAAGGTTTCGCGACGGTTTTAGATCGGCTTGAGGGCCGCCTCGATCTCGGCGCGGCGCGGTTCGAGGAAAGGCGGCAGCGCCAATCGTTCGCCCAGCCTGTCCATCGGCTCGTCGGCGCCGAAGCCGGGACCGTCGGTCGCGATCTCGAACAGCACGCCGTTCGGCTCGCGGAAATAGAGGCTGCGGAAATAGAAGCGGTCCACCGGCCCGCTGTTCGGCAGCCGATACTGGGTCAGGCGCTCGGCCCAGCCGTCATAGGCGTCGTCAGGAATGCGGAAGGCGACATGATGCGCTCCGCCTGCGCCTTGCCGCCCCGCCGGCAGGTCCGGCTGGATGGCGAGGTGCAGTTCGGCCGCGGGTCCGCCGGGCCCCATGCTGTAAACCAGCGTCGTGACGCCCTCGTCGCTGAATTCGTTCGTCAGCGTCATGCCGAGCACAAGGGTCAGCACGGTCTCCGTCGGCTTGGCGTCGGGCACGCTCAATGTGATCGGCCCGAGGCCGCGAATCTGGCGCTCGGGCGGCGCGGGGCTTCTCTCCCAGGCATGCGCATCGCCCGCGCCGCCGTCATCGACGAGTTGGAGCCGCTGACCCTCGTGATCCTCGAAATCAAGCGTGGCGCGGCCGTTGCGGTCCAGAATCGGCCCATGCGTCACGCCTTTGCTGGCGAAGCGCGCTTGCCACCACGCCAGCGTCTCCGGACCCGAGACGCGCAGCGCCGTGCGCGCGATGCTGTGCGAGCCGCGTCGCTCCGGCGCCGTGGGCCAGTCGAAGAAGGTCAGGTCGCTGCCGGGGGAGGCGGCCGCGTCGGCGTAGAACAGGTGATAGGCGCTGACATCGTCCTGGTTCACCGTCTTCTTCACGAGCCTCATCCCAAGCGTCTGCGTGTAGAAGGCGTGATTGCCGGGGGCGTCCGCGGTGATCGCGGTGAGGTGGTGAATGCCGGTCAGTTGCATGCGTTGATCCTGTTTCCCGCACGCAGAGATGTCGGCGAAATGTGGCTTGTCTGCGGGCAGGCGAAAATGCGCCGGCGCTCAGGTCGCCGGCCCCGCGCGCGCGGCGCGCCGGCTCAGGCGCTCGGACCGCCTTCCGGCGGCGGCATGTTGCCCCGCTTGTCCTTGTTTACATCGTTCATGGAAACGCTGAACAGCTCCGCCAGCCAGCTCAGCATGGCGGTCAGCCACTTCTCGAGAGTCCTCATCGGCGGCCCCCCAAGCGATCGCCGCGTCGATGCGGCGGGAAGAGGCTAGGCGCGACGCCGACCATTGTCCATCGTCAGGGGGTTAAATGCGGCGGCCTTTCCGGTTGTGGACGATCCGTTGAAAGACGTGGCGTTCGCGGGCGCGGCCGTGACAACGTGGCGCTGCAAGGGACGGGGACGGCGAGATGTTCGATTTTCTGTGGCGCGCGCTCGTGATGGGCGCGATTGGGACCGCCTTCATGGATGTCTGGGCCATCGCGCTGAACCGGCTCTTCGGGCTGCCGCCGCCGAACTGGGCCTTGGCGGGACGCTGGTTCGTCGAATGCGGGCGCGGGCGCGTGTTCCACGACGACATGGCCGCCGTGGCGCCCTATCCGAATGAGCTCGCCATCGGCTGGATCGGACATTATGCGGTCGGCGTGATCTATGCGGCGGCGCTGCTGCTCATCGCGGGACCGGCCTGGGCGGCGCGGCCGACATTCCTGCCGGCCTGGATCCTGGGCATGGTGACGGTGGGCGCCGGCTGGTTTCTCATGCAGCCCGGCATGGGCGCGGGATGGGCGTCCTCGAAACGGCCGAACCCGATGCTGGCGCGGGCGCTGACCTTGATCGCCCACACCGTCTTCGCGGTCGGTCTCTATGCAGGCGCATGGCTGCTGGCCCATTGAGTCGCATTGCGCGCAGTCTGGCCCGGTAGCATGATCCTTGCTTGCCGAGAGCAAGCGCCTCGCGCCTGTCTCGCGCCCGCCAAGGGGCGTCGGACGGGAAGCGCGTCTTGGCCGCGCCGTAGGCGGGCGCGATCGCGAACGACATGTGCGGAGCCAGATGACGACTTCCGACCGGGCCGCCGATCCGCTTCAGCGCCGCGGCTACAGGATCACCCGGGAGCGTCTCATCGACGGCTCCCATCTCGCCGAGCTTCGCGCCAACGCTCCTCCCGGCCATCAGATCCGCAGCGACGAGGAGATCGACGCCTGCCTGCGCCGCGCGCTGGACAAACGTCCGCCGGGCGACGTCTGGGTTTTCGGCTACGGCTCCCTGATGTGGAACCCGGCGTTCAATTTCGCCGAGCAGAAGGTTGCGGTGGTGCATGGCTGGCATCGCCGCTTCTGCCTCTGGATGCGGACCGGCCGCGGCTCGCCGGATAATCCGGGCCTCATGTTGGCGCTGGATCGCGGCGGCTGCTGCCGCGGCCTCGCGTTCCGGCTGGCGCCCGAGGAGGTCGGGCAGGAACTCCTGCTGCTGTGGCGTCGGGAGATGCTGAGCGGGTCTTATGACGCGCGCTGGCTGACGGCGCTCACCAGCGACGGGCCGGTGACGGCGGTGACCTTCGTGGTCAACCGCCGCCATTCCCGCTACGCCGGCGCGCTGCCGGTCGATCAGGTCGCGCGCCATATCGCGACGGCGCGGGGGCCGCTCGGCAGTTGCGCCGAATATCTGCACGAAACGGTCGACCATCTCCAGGCGCTCGGCTTTCACGACGAAAGCCTCGACCGCATCGTGAAGCGCGTGCCGCAGCGCGCCGACAGGCCGGCGCCGGCCGTCGTGCGAACGGCGCTCGCGCCTGCTGGATCGTAAGCGCCGGCCTCGCGCGACAGGCGCGATACCGGCCAGGCGTCAGTCCGCCGTCGCCAGATTGGCGGGCATGCCGTCCACCGGCGCGTCGAGACCGGCGGCAAGCGTGCTGATGTGGAATTCGCGGATGCGGCGATTGACGGGATCGCTGACGAACGCGCTGTCGCCGACGATGGCGAGAGACGGCGTCGGCGTCGCCGCGCCATACTGACAATCGAAAGCGGGAACAGCGTCGAAGCTCGCGACCTGCCGCCACGCCGGCGCGATCTCGTGGATTCGCAGTTTTCCGTCCGGCGTCAGATTGGCGACGCGCTTTCCGTCCCGCGCGATCTCGTACTGGCAGATCGGCTGATTGTCGGGAACGGCGAAAACATCTGCGGCCGTGAGCGTTTTCGCTTTAGGGTCGATGCGCAGAAAGGCGTTGTAGGGACCTTTCAGCCCGTAATTGGCGACCATATGCGTCGAAGCTTCGCGCGCCTTGATCGTACTGGCGCGGCGCGCGTCGGGATAGCCGAGTTTCCGCGATGACCAGCGGCCGCCGGTCTTCTCCACGATCAGCACGCCGCCGTCGCTTCGCTCGTCCCCGGCGATCGTCTGGTGGCAGCCGAAGGCGTGCGCGCCGTCGAGCGACGCGTGGCCATGAAACTCCTTGCAGGAGCGTTCCTTGTTCGCCGCATCGTTGAACGACGCTACGGTGCGCCACGCCTTGTCTTTGCGTTCGAGAATCTGGAAGCCGTCGGGGCGGGATGACACGCTGCGGTCCTCGCCTCTGACATAGGCTTCCTTGGGAACCGAGATCAGCCATTGGTTGCGCCCGAGGGGAATGGCGATCCCGTGCTGCGGCCCCTGTCCGACCCATTCGTCGCGGATCGGCTGCGCCTTGTCGAGGCTGTTGAGCTTTAGCAGAACGGCGCGCGCGTCGACCCGCTTCTCCCACGGACGCGGACCGTCGAAAAAGACGGCGAGCCAGCCCTCGTCCGAAACGACATGCGCCGGCCTTTCGCCTGACAGGGAGAGGTCGAGCATCTTTGGCGCGGCCTTGTCGATGTCGTCATGGTCGCCATGCGACTCGCGGATCAGCCCCGTATCGAGAAGGCGCACCGTCCCGGCGTCGTCTCCGGTCTTGATGACGACATAGCGGCCGCCTTCGGCCATCGTCAGGACGGGATTCGGTTTCGGAACATCGAACCGGTGCGTGACCTGGAACGTGTCGAGATCGAGAATGCTGACGACCGGTTTTTCATGGTCCGCGAAAATCAGGCGGCCGCGCGGAACGGTGTGATCATGCGCGGCGGCCTCGAAGCCGAACGCGGCCGCGACGCTGGCCGCGGCGATCAGGGTGACGGACTTTCGCATCATAATCCTTCTCTGAGGGTTTGAACGTCTCGTTGCGCGCGGTTTGCGCTGTCGCGGCCAAACCGCGCGCAGGCCGATTGCGCTTGACAATCTATGTTATGTTATACTGTAACAATAAGGCATGGCAATCCTCTTCCGCCGGTAGCTGAATGACCAATCCATCCGCTCTCTTCATTGACCGCCGACTGCCGGTCACCGTGCTCTCCGGCTTTCTCGGCGCGGGAAAGACGACGCTGCTCAATCATGTTCTGGGCAATCGCGAGGGGCGGCGCGTCGCCGTCATCGTCAACGACATGTCCGAGGTGAACATCGACGCCGACCTCGTGCGCGACGGCGGCGCCAACCTCTCCCAGACGGAAGAGAAGCTGGTCGAGATGACCAACGGCTGCATCTGCTGCACGCTGCGCGACGACCTCCTGACCGAGGTCCGTCGCCTCGCCGCCGAGAAGCGCTTCGATTACCTGCTCATTGAGGGAACAGGCATCGCCGAGCCGCTGCCGGTCGCCGCGACCTTCTCATTTCGCGACGAGAGCGGCGCGAGCCTGGAAGATGTCGCGCGCCTCGACACGATGGTCACGGTCGTCGATGCGGCGAACCTGCTCAACGACTATGACAGCCATGATTTTCTGAAGGATCGCGGCGAGACGGCGGGCGAGGAAGACGAGCGCGCCCTGGTCGATCTGCTCGTCGAACAGATCGAATTCGCCGATGTCGTCGTCATCAACAAGATATCGGACGTCGATGAGAGCCGCCGCGCGAAGGTGAGGGCGATCGTTCGCGGCCTGAACGCCGATGCGAGAATCATCGAGACGGATCACGGCCGCGTCGCTCTCGATGCGATTCTCGACACGCGGCTTTTCAATGAGGAGAAGGCGCAGGAGCATCCGCTCTGGCATAAGGAGCTGTTCGGCTTCAAGGATCATACGCCGGAGACGGAGGAATATGGCGTCCGCTCCTTCGTTTATCGCGCGCGACGCCCGTTCGATCCCCGAAAATTTCACGAGTTTCTTCATCGGCGGCGGTCCGGCCTGCTCCGCGCCAAGGGGCATTTCTGGCTGGCGAGCCGCCCGGCCTGGGTGGGGGAGATGTCGATCGCGGGGCGCATCATGCGCGCGGAAGGGCTCGGCCGCTGGTGGGCCGCCGTTCCGAAAGACCGCTGGCCGCCGAACGAACAGTTTCAGGCGCTGATGCGCAGACATTGGTCGCCGACCTGGGGCGACCGGCGGCAGGAGCTCGTCTTCATCGGCGACGTCGCAATGGATGAGGCGGCCATTCGCGCCGAACTCGACGATTGTCTCGTCGGCCATCCCGCGACCGGCCTGCCGAAAGAAGCCGCGTGGCCTGACGATCCGTTTCCGGACTGGGAGCTGCGCGCGGCCTGAACAGCCCGCATGCCTTTGCGCGAATCCATTCTTTTCGAACGATCCGGCGGTCTCGATATAACGTTTGACAGTCAGCCTCTTCACGCGCGTGCGCGGCGCGCCTTTCTGCGCCGTCAGCGGAAGGCGATGGCGCTCGCCGTCGGCGGCGCGACGCTTGGCGCCGCCGCGCTCGCGCAAACGGCGCCTGTCGATCTTCCGGAGATCACGGTGACTGCGCCGAGCCCGATCCAGCGCGCCGCGCCATCGCCCGCGAACGGCGCCGATCCGTTGCGGTTGACCCTGAGAGTCGCCGATCAATGTCGGCGGCGGACTCTATTATCGCGGCTTCGACCATTGGCTCGCGCGCGTCAATCTCCTGCGCGCCTTCGCCCAGCGCGATGTCGCGCCGGAGGAGACGCCGACCTCCGGCTACAATCTTCTCACGGCTGAGCTGAGCTATCGCACGCGATTGTCGAACGGCCCGTTCGGGCCCGTCGAGCTGACGGCCGGCGTCGTGGGAACGAACCTTCTCAACCAGACGGTCCGCGACAGCGTCTCTTTCCGGAAGGACGAGGTGGTCGCCCGGGCGCGGCGTGCGGGGCTATCTCAGCCTGAAATTCTGATCTCGCGCGCGATCGGCGAGAAAAGGGATCGCGGAAGGGCGACCGAGCTTCAGTAGCGCAAGATAGTTCGAGGCGTCCGCCGCTCTCTGTTCAGCAATAGCCCGTGGAGCCGTCCGGCTTCACCGGGACCTTGCGCTCCCAGTGAACGTAATCCTCCTTGCCGAGGATTTCTTCATTGATCTCCACGCCCCAGCCCGGCCGGTCGGGCCTGAGTTCGAGATAGCCGTCCTTGGGCAGATAGGGGTCCTTCACATAGAAGGTTCCCTCGGAGGGTTTCGCCGTCTCCTTGCCGGTTCCGCCGAACACATAGGCCGGGCCGTGCGGCAGGCGATATTCGAGAATCTTGAAATTGGTCTGCGCGGCGGAGAAATGCACGTTGATCGCCGTCGCGAGCGGGCCCATCGGGTTATGCGGCGCGATGGTGACGAAATGCGCCTCCGCCAGCGTCGCGATCTTCTGCATTTCGAGCACGCCGCCGACGACGCAGATGTCCGGCTGGATGATGTCGCAGCCGCGAACCTGCAGCAGGCGCAGGAATTCGAAGCGGCTGTAGAGCGACTCGCCGGTCGCGAGCGCGCAGGTCAGCCCGCGCTTCAATTCGCCCCACGCCTCGAAATTCTCCGGGCGGATCGGCTCCTCGAAGAAAAGCGGGTCGTAGGGAGCGAGCGCGTTGCCGAGCTGGATCGCCTGTTGCGGCTCGAAGATGCGCGCATGCGCGTCGAACGCGATCTCGTAGTCGCTGCGAACGGTCTCGCGGAGCTGCCGGAAATACTCCGCGCTCGTGCGCACGACCTCGCCCCAGCGGTTGCGATGCATGTCGATGCGATAGGGCGACAGCTTGAAGGCGGTCAGCCCCCATTCCTCGTTGAGCTGATCGAGATGGTCGCGCGCCGCCGCCGGATCGGGCGCGGTGTAGACGCCCGCATAGACCTTGATCCTGTCGCGCGCATGGCCGCCGAGCAGCATGTAGACCGGAAGATTCACGGCTTTCGCGGAAATATCCCACAGGCAATGGTCGATGGCCGAGATCGCGGCGAGGCCGAGCGCGCCGGGCGGAAAGCGCGTCTGCTGCATCAGGTAATGGATAAGATATTCGATGCGTCGCGGATCATGGCCCTTGATGAAGCCGAACAGATAATCGAGCAGCGGGAGCAGCGCCTTGTCGGGCCCGTGATTGTAGCACTCGCCCCAGCCGGTCAGGCCGTCGTCGGTGTCGATCGCGACCAGCACGCGCGGCCGGTCCTTGTCGCGCGACATGAAGGCGCGCAGCCGCTCGATCTTCATCGCTCAGTCCTTCGGAAAATAGGCGCCGCGCTTCCAGCGCGTCTGCACATAGACATGCTCGTCGAACGTGCCGTCCGCATAGGAGCCGGAATCCTTGCTGATCGGCACCGAGACGTTCATTTCGCTCGGCCATTGCGCGACGAAATCCTCGTCGATGTCGACGCCGAGTCCCGGCCCGTCAGGCACGTCGATGAAGCCGTCGCGCGAGACCGGATGCGGGATGACCGTTTTCGCGCGGCCGTCCCAGTCGTCCTCGATGCGTTCAAGGATGAGGCCGTTCGGGCATGCGGCGAGCACATGCAGCGCCGCATATTCCGCGACGGGGCCGAGCGATCCCGAATGCGGCGCGAGCATGATGTGATGCGCTTCCGCCATCGCCGCGATCTTCTTCATCTGCGTGATTCCGCCGGCGCGGCCGGTGTCGGGCTGCACGACGTCGATCAACTCCCTTTCGATGAGTTCGCGCTCGCCGAAGATCGTCGCCGCGCGCTCGCCCGCCGCGAGCGTCACCGACGAATGGTCGCGGATGCGGCGATACCCGTCCACATTCTCCGGCGCGATAGGGTCTTCCACCCACATCATCCGATAGGGTTCGAGCGCGCGGCAGACCTGCGTCGCGTCGATCGGCGTCAGCCAGGGCGGGCCGTGCAGGTCGATCGCGATGTCCATGTCGTCGCCGACCGCCTCGCGCAGCGCGGCCACCTTTTTCACGGGATTGGAGACGCCGCCGCATTTCAGCGCCGTGACGCCGCGCTCCTTCAGCGAGCGCGCGATCTCCGGCGTGTTCGCGTGGCCATAGATGCGGATGCGGTCGCGCATCTTGCCGCCGAGCAGGTTCCAGACCGGCGTGTTGAGCGCCTTGCCCTTGATGTCCCACAGCGCCATGTCGATTCCCGTCATGGCGCCTGCGCCGACGACGCCGGTCATGCCGTGGCCCATGATGGCGATCTGCATCTTCTGCCACAGGCGCTCGATATGGGTCGGGTCCTCGCCGATCAGCAGCGGCGTCAGGTCCTCGACGGCGGTGCGGATGACGCGCGGCCAGCCCGAGCACTCGCCGAGGCCGACGATGCCCTCATCGGTCACGACCTTCACGAACAGCCAGTTGCGGCTGCCGGTGAGGTTCTTCGAGAATTGCTGCGTGCCGAAAGAGCCGTCGGACGCCCAGCTTTTCAGGCTCGGGGCGCCGGCGTGCATCAGGAAGGTTTTGATCTCGACGATTTTCATGACAGTCAGCCTGTATAGCGGAAGCGCTCATGCATGCGGCGTTCGCGGGGATCGGGCCGCGGAATCGCCGACAGAAGCGCTTTGGTGTAAGGATGATCCGGATCGTTGCAGACCTTGTCCGCCGGTCCGATCTCGACGAGCTTGCCGCGAAACATCACGGCGACGCGGTCGCACATGTAGCGGATCACGCTGATGTCATGGCTGATGAAGACGTAGGACAGGTTGAGCTTGTCCTGCAGCGTCATCATCAGGTCGAGCATCTGCGCGCGCAGCGATACGTCGAGCGCCGATGTCGCCTCGTCCGCGACGATGACGCGCGGATTGAGCGCGATGGCGCGCGCGATGCCGATGCGCTGGCGCTGGCCGCCGGAGAAGGCGTGCGGATAGCGCTCGCGCCACGCCGGTTCGAGCCCGACCTGCCGCATGAGGTCCGAGACGCGATCATCGAGCTCCCTGCCGCTCGCCATGTTGTTGACCAGCAACGGTTCACCGATGATCTGCGCCACGGTCATGCGGGGATTGAGCGATCCGATCGGGTCCTGGAAGATCATCCGGATCTCGCGGCGGCAGTCGCGCAGAGTCGGCTTGTCGGCGGCGACGACGTCGACGATCGAGCCGTCCGCGCGGCGATAGCTGATCTTGCCGGCCGTGGGATCATAGACGCGCAGCAGGCAGCGCCCCATCGTCGTCTTGCCCGAGCCGGATTCGCCGACGACGCCGAGCGTCTCGCCCGGATAGAGATCGAGCGACACGCCGTCGACGGCTTTCGTGCCGGCGCCTTTTGGCCCGAAATGCATTTGCAGGTCGCGGACCGTCATGACCGGGGCCGCGTCGGCGGGAATCGGCGGCCGTTTCAGGCGGATTTCGGCCTTGTTCTCGAGCTTCAGCACGGAGCCGATCAGCATCTTCGTGTAATCGTCCTGCGGCGAATAGAAGATCTGATCGACCGGGCCGGACTCCTTTACCTTGCCGTGATGCATGACGATGACCTCGTCCGCGATCTCGGCCACGACGCCCATGTCATGGGTGATGAACATGACGGCCATGCCATGCTCGCGCTGCAGCCGGCGCATCAAGTCGAGGATTTCCGCCTGCGTGGTCACGTCGAGCGCCGTGGTCGGCTCGTCAGCGATGAGCAGCATCGGGTTGCAGGCGAGCGCCATCGCGATCATGACGCGCTGGCGCATGCCGCCGGAGAATTCGAACGTGTAGCGGTCGATCGCGCGCTCGGCGTTCGGGATCTCCACCTGCTTCAGAAGCTCGATGCAGCGGGCGCGCGCCTGGCGTTTCGACATGGCGAGGTGAAGCTGCAGGACCTCCATGATCTGGTCGCCGACGGTGTGCACCGGCGAAAGCGACGACATCGGCTCCTGGAAGATCATCGCGATCTCGGCGCCGCGCACGGCGCGGATCGCCTTGCCGCGCGGATCGAGCTTGGCGAGATCGATGCTCGTCCCGTCGGGCCGGTGCAGGATCATCGCGCCGGAGACGATGCGGCCAGGCGCATCCACGATCTGAAGGATCGAGCGCGCGGTGACGCTCTTGCCCGAGCCGCTTTCGCCGACGATGCAGAGCGTCTGCCCCCGCCGCAGGGAGAAGGAGACGCCGTCGACCGCCTTCACGACGCCGTTGCGCACGGGAAAATGCGTCACGAGATCGCGCACCTCGAGCACCAGCGGGCGCGCGTCCGCCGCGGCGGCTCTCCGGGTCATGTCTGTCGCGGGATCGGTCACTTGTTGTACGGATCGGCGGCGTCGCGCAATCCGTCTCCCAGAAAGTTGAGGGCGATGACCGCCAGAACGACGGCGGCGCCTGGCGCGAACAGCCAGGGCGCGGTGGCGATGGAGCGGATGTTCTGCGCCTCGCGCAACAGCACGCCCCACGAGATGGTCGGCGGCTGCAGGCCGAGCCCGAGGAAGGACAGCGATGTTTCGGCGAGGATCATCGCCGGAATCGCCAGCGTCATCGATGCGATGATGTGGCTCGCGAAACTGGGCAGCATGTGGCGGAAGATGACGCGGCCCTCGGATGCGCCGTCGAGCCGCGCCGCCGTCACGAATTCCTCCGTGCGCAGGCTGAGGAAGCGGCCGCGCACCACGCGCGCGAGCTGCGCCCACCCCGTCAGCGACAGGATGACCGTGATCATGAAGTAGTTCAGCGTCGCCGGCCAGTTCTGCGGCAGCGCCGCCGAGAGCGCGAGCCAGATCGGAATGTTCGGCAGCGACAGCACGAACTCGATCACGCGCTGGATCACGAAGTCGATGCGGCCGCCGAAATAGCCGGAGACGCCGCCGAGCAGCACGCCGAGCACGAGCGAGAGGATGACGCCGACGAGGCCGACGGAGAGCGATATCTGCGCGCCCTGCATCATCCGGCTCCACACGCAGCGGCCGAGCCGGTCCGCGCCGAGGAAGAAGATCGGCTCGCGCATGTTCTCGAACGCGATCAGATGGCGGTTGAGCGTGAACAGGCCGAAGAAGGAATACTCATAGCCTTCGCCAAAGAACCGGACATAGTTCTTGCGCGACGTGTCCTCGGTGAAGATCGAGGCCAGCGTCTGCGGATCGCGCTTGAGCGTGGTTGGATGGACGTAGGGCCAGATCGACCAGCCGCCGTCCGGCTTGGTGTCGACGAAGTGGATCGGCTGCGGCGGATGATAGACGGCGCGCGCGTTCTGTCGCGAGGGGTCGTTGATGGCGAAGAAGCCGGGAATGATCGCGATGATGTAGAAGAGGATGGTGATCCACAGCCCGATCATCGCCGCGCGGTGGCGGCGGAAGGCCCACCACATGAGCTGCCATTGCGAGGCGACGGCGAGCCGGTTCGTGTCGGCGGCTGCGAGAGCGGCGTCGGACATGATGTCTCGTTATTCGAGGCGGATGCGCGGGTCGGCCAGCGCAAGCAGGATGTCGCTGATGAGCGACCCGAACAGGGTGAGCGCGCAGATGAGCAGCACGAACGCGCCGGCGAGATACATGTCCTGCGCCATGAGCGATTGCAGCAGCAGCGGCCCGGCGGTCGGCAGGCTCATGACGATCGCGACGATGATCGAGCCGGAGACGAGATTGGGCAGGAGCCACGCGATCGTCGAGATGAAGGGATTGAGCGCGATCCTGACCGGGTATTTGAGCAGCAGGCGGAATTCGGACAGCCCTTTCGCGCGCGCCGTCGTGACATAGGGCTTGTTCAGCTCGTCGAGCATGTTGGCGCGCATCACCCGGATCAGGCTCGCCGTGCCGGACACGGCGAGGATGATGACCGGAATCCAGAGATGATGCAGGAGATCGACCACTTTGGCGAGGCTCCAGGGCGCATTGACATACTGCTCGGAGAAAAGCCCGCCCACCTCCTGTCCCCACTCGATCGCGGCGACGTACATGAGCACCAGCGCGAGCAGGAAGCTCGGGATCGCGAGGCCGAGGAAGCTGATCGCCGTGACGAGATAATCGGCGATCGAATATTTCTTCACCGCCGAAAACACGCCGATGGGCAGCGCGATGCCCCATGTCGCGAGCAGCGTGGAGAAGGTGAGCACCAGCGTCAGCGCCATGCGCTCCCAGATCAGGCCGGAGACCGGCTGCTGCCATTCGAAGCTCAGTCCGAAATCGCCGCGCAGAACGATGCCGGTGATCCATTTCCAGTATTGCACGATCATCGGCTGGTCGAGGCCGAACCGCTCGCGCAGTTCGTTGGCCGTGTTCTGGTCCACGACCTCGTTGGAGGCGGCGAGGGTGGCGATGTAGGTCGTCACATAGTCGCCGGGCGGCAACTGGATCAGGACGAACGCCAGAAAGCTGATCACGATCAGCGAAGGGATCATCCACAGAAGACGAACGATGATGAAGCGCAGCATGCCGGATCAGCGGGAGGCGGGCGCCGGCCGTTTGTGACGGCCGGCGCGCCCTCTCAGGTGGAGAAGAAGAATTGCTGCGGCAGGGCCGGGCCCGGATTGGGCCAGGACCACGCGTTCGGATAGCGCAGCGGCACGTTCTGGAGGTTGTTCTTGCAGATGCCGAACGCATTGACGCCGAGGCAGACGCCGACGGTCTCGAAAGCGTCGGCGGTCAGGTCGAACAGCTCCTTCATGACCTTGCCGCGCTTCTCCTGATCGGCGGTGGCGCGCGCGTCGTCGAACAGCTTCATGCGCTTCTTCTGGCTTTCCGGCGGTTCCTGACCGTCCTTCCCGTTCGACACGTACCAGAGCGTCCACGGAATGGCGTAGCGCGACCCTTGCGGATGCTGAGCGAAGAAATCGCGCGGATCGAGCATCGGATCGAGCCCGCCGGGGCCCGGCCAGACGGCGGCGTCATGGTCATTGTTGTCGCCGCGCGTGTAGTAGAGCGCGCGTTCGATCGTGTTGACCTTGATGTCGACGCCGATATCGGCCCAGTGCCTTTTCACCAGTTCGAGCGTGTCGACCTCGTCTGGATAGAGCGTCGGGATGACGTCGATCGCGAAGAAGAGCTTCTGTCCGTCCGGCCGCAGCCGGAAGCCCTGGCCGTCCTTCTTGTCGAGCCCGATCTTGTCGAGCATCTCCGCCGCTTTCTTCGGATCATAGTCGGTGAACTGGCGCGCGAGCTTCTCGTGATACCAGGGATGTCCGGGGCGCGGGCCGGTCTGATAGGGCTCGGACTGGCCGAGATAGACGATGTCGATGATCTCCTTCCGGTTCATGCCGAGCGACAGCGCCTGCCGGAACTCCTTGTTGGCGAAGATTTCGCGAAGCTTCGGATCCTTGTGCGTCATGTTCAGGTAGATCTGAACCTGCTGCGCGGAGGAGTTGATCAGCTCGATCAGCCGGTATCCGCCCTTCTGCATGTTCTGCGACAGGGTCGGCTTGTTCTGCAGCGTGTCGAGGTGGCGCTCCTGAATGTCGAGCTTGCCGGAAATCGCGTCCAGCATCAGCGATTCGACATCCTGCGAGATGTTGAACGTGAGCCGGTCGATATAGGGAAGCTGGTTGCCTTCCTGGTCCACCTGCCAGAAATAGGGATTGCGCTCCATCACGACGCGCGTCGCTCCGCCGGTGTAGGGCTCCTTGATCACCCAGGGATCGAGCACGGGTTTCTCCGGATTGCCCCAGCGCGAGGGAATTTCGATATCGCCGAGCTTGGCGCGGAACAGGGTCGGCCAGTCCGACATGTTCGCGGCTTTCACGAGATCGGCGACCTTGTCGTTGTATTTCGGATGGAACTGGCTGGCGTAGTGTTTCGGAAACAGCGTCGGATGCTGGCCGAGCGGCGTCGCCATCTGTTCGAGGAACAGCGCGTAGGGGCTCGCGAAGGTGAACTTCACCGTCGTCTCGTCGATCTTCGTCGCGGTTCCCACCTTGCCGCCGATCACGAGCGGCGACGGCGGCGATTTGTAGAGATCGGTGTTCTTGCAGCAATCCTCGATGCAGAACACGATGTCGTCGGCCGTGAAGGGCTTGCCGTCCGACCATTTCATCCCCTTGCGCAGGTGGAACGTGAATTCGGTCGCGTCCGCGTTCACATCCCACTTGTCGGCGACGTTGGGCAGCACCTCGGTGAAGGCCAGATTCCAGCGCACCAGGCCCTGATTGCCGACGAGGCGAAGAATGCCGTTATGGTCGGCCGAGCCGCGCAGGCCGCGACGAATCTGCCCGCCATAGCGGCCCACCTTGTCGACCTTGATGACCAGCGGATTGGCGCCGACTCGCTCCGCGAGCTTGGGCAGCTTTCCGTCGGTCGCGAGCTTTGCGAGATCAGGCGCTTCCTTCGCCGCCTGCGCCAGCGCCGGGCCGGCGAAAACCGAGAGCGCCGCCGCTCCCGCGGCGCCCTTCAGCATGTCGCGCCGGCTCGATCCTTTGCGGCCCCCGCCGCGGGTGACGTTTTCACTCATCAAATCCTCCCATGTCAGGCTTGTTGCGTGTTTTTATGATCGTCCTTGCGACAGCGATTGCTCCGCCTTGGCAATTCTACAATAGGCTGATGCGAACAACGGCGCTCCGCCGTTCGTCCGGTTCGAGCAGGATCGTTCCGGCGCCTGTCTGGCCGCGTGCGGTCAGGTTGAACGCGTCGACCACGTGGGAAACAGGCTCGAGGCAGAAATAGCCGGCGCTGCCGGGCGCGTGAACGACCAGATGGCGAAGCTCGGGCGAGGCCTGGAGGAGGATGCGCGACCCGTCGCGCCGGTTGAGCGCCGCGATTCCGTCCCATTCGCTGAAATGGGCGGTGATCCCCTCGCTTCCGCTTGCGATGCGAAGGCGCCGGTCGCCGGCCGTCAGGCCGCGTTTCGCGATGGCGCAGCCGGCGTCGTCAACGTCCCACAAGGCGCCGGCGGAGAAAGCCGCTTCGTCGCCCGCAGACGCGGCGAAGAAAGGATGGGCGCCGAAACCGGCCGGCATGGGCTCCCGGCTGCGGTTGACGATGCTCATCTCGAGCGTCAGTCCGACGGCGTCGAGCCTGACGCTTTGCTCGACCTCGAATGACCATGGCCATTCATGTCCGGCGCCGTCGTGCGAAAAGCGCATCGAAAGCGACGTCGCGCCTCGCTTCTCGAGCGACCACGGCAGGGTATGGGAGAAGCCGTGCAGGGCGTGCGGCGGGCAGGCCGGATGCGGCGTGAGCGCGACAGCGCGGCCGGCGGCGCTGAAGCGCGCGTTCGCGATGCGGTTCGACCAGGGCGCGAGCGGATAAAGGCCGGCTTTCGGCCAGGCGAGCGGGTCGAACCGGACGGAGCCCATCGGGACGAGAATATGGGAGCGCGAGCCGTCGCTGTTGTCGCGCCAGAAGCCGGCGACGCGCCCGCCTTGCTCGGGCGCGACCGTCGCCCGCAAATCGCCGGCGGCAAGCATGGTCTGTTCGCATGATTCAGGCGGCCGCACAGGCGTTGTACGCCGCTGCGGGTGCAGCATCGTTGTCGCCAAGGCGCTTCCTTTGGCCCGCCGTGCCGGGCTGGACGTTTCTTCCTGTATCGAGGCTAGCGGCGCGACGACGCGGCTGTCAATTTGAATCCAGTGACGCATGCGTTCCTAAAGTGTTGCAGCGCAAAAGAACTTTGGGAGCGACGATGGGGATGCGCTTGTCAGCTCTCAGGCTGATTATTAGCGTCGCCGCAAAAGCGATCGGGATCGTCGCGATGCGCCGGAGGAGAAGCGCCGGCGGCGCGTCGGTTGCGCCGGTTTCTGGAGACGGTGATGAGAATTCTGATAACCGGGGCGGCCGGAAGGATCGGGACCAGTCTGCGGCGGGAGTTCGGGGGCCGCTACGAACTGGTCCGCTGCCTCGACAGGCTTCCCATCGACGATCCCCAGCCGCATGAGGAAGCCGTTGTCGGCGACGTATCGGACCACGGGTTGGTCGAGCGCGCCATGAAGGGAATCGACGGCGTCATCCATCTCGCCGCCATCCCGCGCGAGGCGGCCTTTCAGGACATTCTCGAAGTCAACGTCGTCGGGACATGGAATGTTTATGAGGCGGCGCGCCGGCAGGGAGCGCGGCGTGTGGTGTTTGGATCGTCCAATCACGCCGTCGGCTTTTATCCGCGCACGGAGACGATCGACCATCGCGCGCCGCCGCGGCCGGACTCGCGCTACGGCCTGTCGAAATGCTGGGGCGAAGCGGTCGGCGCGCTGTACGCCGACAAATATGCGGTGAAGAGCCTGCACATCCGCATCGGCAACGCCGGCGAGAAGCCGACGAGCAGGCGCCTGATGGCGATCTGGATCAGCGCGCGCGATCTCGCGCAGCTCTGCCGCATCGGCCTGGAGCATCCGGGTATTCACAACGACATCGTCTACGGAATCTCGCGCAACGCCACGGCCTGGCATGACAATTCGGCTGCCTACGCCCTCGGCTACGCGCCGCAGGACAGCGCCGATGTGTATGAGGATGTCGCGATGGCGGGCGAGGCGAAACTCACGCATGATCCCGTCGAAGCGTATTTTCAGGGCGGAGGCTTCTGCGCGCTTGAATATGCGGGCGGCCTTTTTCCCGGTCGCCAGACCTGAAACGAAAGACGGACCTCATGCGGATAGCCGATGTTCGCGTCACCGCGATCGCCTTTCGCGATCCGCCGCTTCTCAATGTCTCGGGCGTGCATGAGCCGTGGGCGTTGCGGTCGATCATCGAGGTCGAGACCGACAATGGGCTTGTCGGCCTCGGCGAAAGCTATGGCGAGGACGAGACGCTCGCGAACCTGAATGCGATCGCGCCGACGCTCGTCGGCCTCGATCCGTTCGATCTCAATACGTTGACGCGCGCGGTTTACGCCCGGTTCGGCGATGAGGGCGATGTTCAAAAAACCTTTCCGCCGCAGGGCGACAAGGCGCGCGCCTCCGCGCTCGCCGCGTTCGAGGTTGCGTTCCTCGACTTGCAGGGCCGGCTGACGGGCCGGCCGGTTTATGAAATTCTCGGCGGCCTCGCGCGCGAGCGCGTGTCTTACAGCGCTTACCTTTTCTACAAATTCGCCCGCCACCGGGACGATCCGGGCTATGCGCCCGATCCGTGGGGCGAGGCGCTGACGCACGAGCAGATGGTCGCGCAGGCGCGCCGTATGGTCGATCTTTACGGGTTCGGCTCGATCAAGCTGAAGGCGGGCGTCTTTGAGCCCGACTTCGAGGTCGAGACGTTGCGCGCGCTGCGCGAGGCTTTTCCCGGCTATCCGCTGCGCATCGATCCCAATGGCGGCTGGACTGTCGAGACGACGCGCCGGCTGATGCCCAAATTCGCCGGGCTGCTTGAATATCTCGAGGATCCGGTGAACTCGCTGGCGGAGATGGGCGAGGTGGCGAAATTCTCGACCCATCCGCTCGCCACTAACATGGTCACGATCGCGTTCGGCCACATTCCAGAAACGGTTCGCCTCAACGCCGTGCAGGTGATTCTCTCCGATCACCATTACTGGGGCGGCCTGCGCGCGACGCAGCAGCTCGCCCATATCGGGCGGGTGTTCGGCATCGGCGTCTCGATGCACTCCAATTCGCATTTGGGAATCAGCCTCGCGGCCATGACGCATGTCGGCGCGGCGATCCCCAATCTCGCCTATGCCTGCGACACCCATTATCCGTGGCAGGAGGACGAGGTGATCGAGGGCGGCAAGATGAGGATCGAAAACGGATCGCTCGCGCCGCCGCCAGGCCCGGGCCTCGGCGTGACGCTCGACCGCCGCGAACTGGCGCGTCTGCATGAGAACTGGCGCACCTGCGGCATCCGCAAACGCGACGACGCGAAGGAGATGCGCAAATATCAGCCGGACTGGAGCGGCAGACGTCCGCGCTTCTGACGCCGGCCGCGGCGCGACTCCTCAATGCGCTCTGCGTCGCGACGGCTATAATCAGATCGGGGCGGATGCTGTCATCCGTTGACCGCGTTGAACGCCTCTCGCTGCGCCGCGAAGGCGCGTTGATAGGCGGGGCGCGCTTCGCTGCGCGCGACATAAGCGGAAAGGCTCGGATATTCGTTCAGCAGGCCTGAACTGTTCAGTCGGCGCAGAACCGTCGTCATGAGAAGATCGCCAGCGCTGAACGCGCCGTCGAGCCACGGCGCGTCGCCAAGCCGGCTGGACAACTCGGAAAGCCGTTGGCGCACCCGCGCATCGAGCATCGGCAGGCGCTCGCGACTCCAGGGTTTGTCGCGCTCGAAAAGCACGGCCATCGAGCGCTCGACGATCGGCGGCTCCACCGTGTTCAGCGCGGCGAACATCCAGGCGATGGCGCGCCCGCGCGCGTTCGCGTCGTCCGGCAGCAGGCCCGCATGGCGCTCCGCGATATGCAGCACGATCGCCCCGGACTCGAACAGGACGAGATCGCCTTCCTCATAGGTCGGAATCTGCCCGAAGGGATGGAGGGCGAGATGAGCGGGCTCCTTCATCGCCTGAAACGAAACGGGACGGACCTCGTAGGGCTGGCCGACCTCTTCCAGCGCCCAGCGGACGCGCATGTCGCGCGCCAGGCCCTGGCCGCGATCCGGCGATCGTTCGAAGGCTGTGATGACGGGAGGCATGATAGGCTTCTCCTGCTGTGAGACGCGGCCTGATCAGGGGCGGGGTCGCGAATTCGGCGTGACGATGCGGCGGCTTCGTCGGCGCCTCGAGGACGATCGGCCGGCGCGGTTTCCGACAGCGCTCCCGTTTTTATGATGGCGATCGCGAACCCGCCCTTCGTCGTTGACTGGTATCGGGTTTGCCATATCAGATAGGATGATTGCCGTCCGATGGACGCGAGCCGCTTTCTCGCTCGTTTCGGTCCGCCCGATCCGGCTGCGTCCTGTTGATGGGAGAAACGCGCATGACCGCGAAGAATGTGCGAGCCGCGCTGGCTGGAATCTCCGGCGTCCATGTCACGCCCTATGCCGCCGATGGCGAGATCGACGCCGCTCTTCTCGCCCGCGTGATCGATCGCATCGCGGTCGCCGGCGTCCACAACATCGTCTCCGCCGGCAACACGGGCGAGTTTTACGCGCTTGCCGCCGATGAGGTTCGGCTGGTTCATGATGTCGCGATCGAAGCCAACGCCGGCCGCTCTTGCGTCACCGCCGCGGTGGGCCGTTCGCTGAAGGAGGCCGTCGACCTCGGCCGCCGCGCCAGGGACGCCGGCGCCGATGCGATCATGGCGCACCAGCCGCTCGATCCCTTCGCCGCGCCGCAGGCGCAGGCCGCCTATTTTCGCGCGCTCGCCGATCAGGTCGATCTGCCGCTCGTCGCCTATGTGCGCTCCGACGCGATGGCGATCGCCGATCTGATGGGCGTCGCCAATCATCCGAATGTCGCGGCGGTGAAATTCGCCACGACGAATCTCATGGCGCTCGCCGAATGCGTGCGCGCCAGCGATGCGGACACCGCGCTGTGGGTCTGCGGCCTCGCCGAAGGCTGGGCTGCGCCCTTCTATGCGGTTGGCGCGCGCGGCTTCACCTCCGGTCTGGTCAATGTCGATCCGGCGCGGTCGCTTGCGATCCACGCGGCTCTGGAAAGCGGAGCGCTCGAGCGCGTGCGCGAACTCGTCGACACCATCGCGACATTCGAGAAGATGCGCACGAAATTCGGCAACGGCGCGAATGTCACCGTGGTGAAGGAGGCTTTGGCCTTGATCGGCTTCGCCGTCGGGCCGGTGCGCCTGCCCGGCCTGCCCGCGCTCGACGCGGCGGACCGCGCGCAGTTGAGCGGCATTTTAAGCAGTTGGGGGCTTGCTCCCTCCCGCCTCGCGGCCGAATGACGCGCCGCTCGACCGGCGCGCGGTTCGGGCGGGAAAAGTCAGCGTCCGCAACGCGGAGCGCAAAAGGTCAGGCGTAAGACGCCAAGAGTCTTGGCTTCAGCTCGGGCGGCGCCTTTTTCTCGCGCGCCGCTGCAATTTGAAAAACTCTTTCGTTGATCCGCGCGGCGTTTCACGCGATTCTCCGGCCGCGAACGTCGCTTGCGGCGCTCGCCGCGGGATTTGTCTGGAGCAGCTTGCGCCGCGTCATCAACGCTAAAAGCGCCGCGAAAGGTTTCGTGGGCTCCGCAGCAATGGAGTTGTCATGAGCCGTCGTCCTGCGTCTCCCTCGTCCTTCCTGAATGGCCGTTTCTGTCGCCCGCGCATGCCGGCGCCGCGCTGTCGCTGACCGCGACAAGAAACCGTCATTTCATTTTCACATCCCGGAAGGACACGCTGGCGCGAGCCGGCGATGAGAATCCCATGTCTGACGCCATCGCTTTTGAGTTTCAGGGCAGAACCGTCGGGGTGCTGGCGCGCCACGGCGAGAAGTTCATCTTTTATGCGGGCGCGCCGGCCTATGGCGCGCTCGACGGCGGCGTCTTCTCCGAGCCGCGCGACCTTTATCTCGCCCTGCGCCGGGTGGCGGACGGCGGGCGCCGCCCCGTGAAGCGCGACGGCGGCGAAACCCTTGACGAGCGACCGCGCGCCGCCGCGTGAGGCGGCCGGCATTGCCATGTCGCGCGTCATCTGCTTTGAGCCTCTCGCTTTCGGCGCCTCCTTCGGGGGGTGAAACGGGAATGCGGTGAGATCGGTTGCGATCAAATCCGCGGCTGCCCCGCAACTGTGAGCGGCGAGCCTGTCTCTCCACGCGCCACTGGCCCGCTGCGGCTGGGAAGGCGGAGCGAGGCGTCCGAGCCGCGAGCCAGGAGACCGGCCGGAAGCGCGTTTTCGCTTGATCCGGCGGCGGGCCGGAGATGGAGATCCTATGACGCCATCGTCGGGCGCGGCATGTTGACCGCAAAAGCGGGCGCGCCCGCTTTTCTGACGGCGCTCGCCGCGCTGCTTGTCCTGCTCGCCCTGTTGTCGCTCGGCGTCGGGCCGGCGCCCCTGTCGCCGCCGCGCGTCGCGCTCGCGCTTCTCGGCGGCGGGAGCGAGATCGAGCGCACGATCGTGCTTGAGATCAGGGCGCCGCGCGCGCTGCTCGCCATTCTGATCGGCGCGTCGCTGGGCTTGAGCGGGGCGGCGCTGCAGGGGCTGCTGCGCAATCCGCTGGCGGCGCCGTCCCTGTTCGGCGCGCCGCAGGCGGCCGCTTTCGGCGCGGTCTGCGTGATTTCGCTCGGGCTTGCCGACGTCCTGTCCTTCGCGTTGCCCTTCGCGGCGATCGCCGGCGCGTTTCTTTCCGTTCTCCTCCTCGTGCTGGTCGCCGGGCGCGACGCAAGCCTTCTGCTGCTCATTCTCGCCGGCCTCGCCGTGTCGGCTCTGGCCGGCGCCGCGACAGCGCTCGCGATGAATCTTGCGCCCAATCCATTCGCGGCGCTGGAGATCGCGTTCTGGCTGCTGGGGTCGCTGGAGGACCGCAGCTTCCGCCATGTTCTTATGACGCTGCCCTTCGTCGTCGTCGGCGCGGCGATTCTTCTCTGGAACGGCTCGGCGTTTCGCGCGCTGACGCTGGGCGAGGATGTCGCGCAGAGCGTCGGCGTCTCCGTTTCGCGTCTGCGGCTCGTCGTCATTCTCGCGGTCGCGATGGGCGTCGGCGCGTCCGTCGCGGCGGCCGGCTCGATCGGCTTCATCGGCCTTGTCGCGCCGCATCTCATGCGGCCCTTCGTGAAATATGATCCGCAGCGGCTTCTCGTCCCGAGCGCGCTCGCCGGCGCCTGCATCCTTCTCGCGGCCGACATCTTCGTGCGGATCATTCCGTCAAGCAGCGACATCAAGGTCGGCGTCATCACCACGATCATCGGCGTGCCGTTCTTCCTCCTGCTGATCGCCCGCGAGCGGCGCGCGCTCGGACGGAGCCTCGGATGAGCGCGCTGCTCGCCTTCAGCGATCTCGAGGTCTCGCTTGGCGGGCGCGAGGTCGTGCGCGGCGTCACGGCGGCGTTTGACGGTCCCGGCCTTGTCGCGGTGATCGGGCCGAACGGCGCCGGCAAGACGACCCTGCTGAAGGCGCTCGTCGGGCTCGTCCCTTATCGCGGCGCGATAAGCGTCATGGGCGGCGCGGTGGAGAAGCTCGATGCGCGCGAACGCGCCCTGCGCCTCGCCTATCTGCCGCAGGGCCATGTCTATCACTGGCCGCTGCCGGCGCGCGACATCGTCGCGCTCGGCCGCTATGCGCGCGGCGCGCGCGATCCGGCGCGCTTGCCCGCCGCCGACGCGCAAGCGGTCGATGCGGCGTTGGCTGCGACGGGCGCGATGCAGTTCGCGGACCGGCCTGTCACCGAGCTTTCCGGCGGCGAGCGCGCCCGCGTCGCGCTCGCGCGCGTGCTGGCGGCCGAGACGCCGATCGCGCTCGCCGACGAGCCGATCGCCTCGCTCGACCCGTTTTATCAGCTCAGCATCATGACATTGCTCAAATCCGCGGCCGCCGGCGGCAAGCTGATCATCGTCGTGCTGCATGATCTCGCGCTCGCCTGGCGGTTCGCGGACCGCATCGTCATGATGCGCGACGGCGCGATCGTGGCGGACGGTCCGCCGCGCGCGGCGCTGACGGATGAGCGGCTCAGGGCGGCCTTCGGCGTCGACGCCGTCTTCATCGAGCATGCGGGCGCGACGTTGCTGGCGCGGCTCGACGTGGCCACATAGAGCGTCATGCGGAGACGAGTCGGCTGTGACGGATGAGCGTTTTTCCTGACACGCTCGGAATTCTGGTTCTGGCGCTTGTGATCGACGCGATCGTCGGCGATCCCGACCGCGTCTGGCGGCGCTGGACCCATCCGGTCGCGCTGGTCGGCGGCCTGATCGGGTTGTGCGACCGCTGGCTCAACCGCGAGCGCGACCCGCCCGAGACGCGCCGCATGGCGGGCGCCGCTTCGCTTGCGATCGTGGTCTTTCTCGCGGTGATGGCGGCGGGTTTCGTCGAATCCGTCCTGCAATTCTTGCCGGCGCTTCTGCACGGGATTTTGCTCGCGCTCGTCGCATCCGTCTTCATCGCGCAGAAAAGCCTTTACCGTCATGTCGCCGCCGTGGGGCGCGGTTTTCGCGAGAGCGGCCTCGCCGGCGCGCGCCGCGCCGTGTCGCGCATCGTCGGTCGCGATCCGGAGAGTCTGGATGATTCGGGCGTCAGCCGCGCCGCGATCGAATCCTGCGCCGAGAATTTTTCCGATGGCGTCGTCGCCCCGGCATTCTGGTTCGCGCTGCTCGGCCTGCCGGGACTTGTCGCCTACAAGGCGATCAACACGGCCGACTCGATGATCGGACACCGCAGCGCGCGCTATGAGGATTTCGGCTGGGCCGCGGCGCGATTGGACGATCTCGTCAATCTCGCGCCGGCGCGCCTGTCGGGCGCGCTGATCGCTCTCGCCGGCGTGGCGGCGCGCGGAAACCCGGCTCGCGCATGGCGCGTGATGATGAGCGACGCGCCGGCCCATCGCTCGCCGAATGCCGGCTGGCCCGAATCGGCGATGGCGGCGAGCCTCGGGATCGCGCTGGCGGGACCGCGCGCCTATCCTGGCTACAGCGTCGATGATCCGTGGCTCAATGCCGGAGGCCGCGCGGCGGCGCCCGCCGATATCGGCCGCGCGCTGCGCGTCTTCGTCGCGGCGTGCCTGCTGCACGCGCTGCTTTATGTGTTGCTGACGCTCGTTTTTCTCTGATTGGCGATCGCGATGATCGCCTCGATGTCGAGATGCGCTTCGAGATGATCCGCGAGCGCGTCGAGCGCCTGCTCGATGCGCGCCTGATAGGCGAGGGCGGATCTGGCGCCGAAGCCGGCGAGGACATGCGCGCGGAAGGCGTCGTCCGCAAACAGCCCGTGCAGATAGGTCCCGGCGATGCGCCCGTCGGCGGAGGCCGCGCCGTCCCCGCGTCCGCCGATCCGCGCGAACGGCCGAGCGCAGTCCGCGCCGCTGGTGCGCCCGAGATGGATCTCGTAGCCGCTCACCGGCAGCCCGCTCGCGGCGTGCGTCGCCGTGACCGGCCGCGTGATCTTCTCGCCTGTCAGAACCGTCTCGACATCGAGAAGCCCGAGGCCCTCGACGGTTTCGCTTGCGCCTTCGACTCCGTCGGGATCGGCGATCGCGCGGCCCAGCATCTGGTAGCCGCCGCACAGGCCGAGCACATGGCCGCCGCGCCGCGCATGCGCCTTGAGATCGATGTCCCAGCCCTGCGCGCGGAAGAAGGCGAGATCGGCGATCGTCGCTTTCGAGCCCGGCAGGATGATGAGATCGGCGTTCGCCGGCAGCGGTTCGCCGGGGCGCACGAAACGGTGCGCGACGGCGTCTTCCATCGCCAGCGGATCGAGATCGTCGAAATTCGCGATGCGCGGCGTCAGCGGCGTGGCGATGACGATCGCGCGGCCCTTGGGCGCGGCGCGGCGTTCGAGATCGACCGCGTCCTCCGCCGGAAGAAACGCCGCCTGCGGCAGCCACGGAACGACGCCGAGCGAGGGCCATCCCGTGCGCCGCGCGATCTCCGACAGGCCGTCGTCGAACAGGCGCGCGTCGCCGCGAAACTTGTTGATGAGGAACGCCTTGATCCGCGCGCGCTCGTCGGGCGGGAGGACCGCATGCGTGCCGACGAGGCTGGCGATCACGCCGCCGCGATCGATGTCGCCGAGCAGGATCGTCGGAACGTCGGCCGCGACGGCGAATCCCATATTGGCGATGTCGCCGGCGCGCAGGTTGATCTCCGCCGGGCTGCCGGCGCCTTCCACCACGATGATGTCCGCCTCGCGTTCGAGAACGGCGAAGCTGTCGAGCACGAAGCGGAGCAGCATCCCGGCGCGGCCGCCATAGTCGCGCGCGTTGAGCGCGCCGAAACGCCTGCCCTGCACGATGAGCTGCGCGCCCGTGTCGCTTTCCGGCTTCAGCAGCACGGGATTCATGTGAACGGAGGGCGCCGCGCGCGCCGCGAGCGCCTGCGCCGCCTGCGCCCGGCCGATCTCGCCGCCGTCCGTCGTCGCCGCCGCGTTGTTCGACATGTTCTGCGGCTTGAACGGACGCACGATCAGGCCGCGCCGCGCCAGCGCGCGGCACAGTCCGGCGACGATCGTCGATTTGCCGGCGTTCGAGCCGGTTCCCATCACCATCACGGCCGGCGTCGCGCGCGCGCCGGACGCATGCGCCGCCATCAGCGCCCGTCCGCGCTGGGAAGCGCGCCCTTTAGCGCGAGCGGCAGCCCGGCCGCGATGAAGATCACGCGCGGCAGCGCCGCCGCCACGGCCTGGTTGAGTCTGCCCTGCACGTCGCGGAAGCGGCGCGCCAGCGCGTTGTCGGGCACGATGCCGAGACCGACCTCGTTCGAGACGACGATCGCCGGAGCGCCGAGCGCGCGCAGCGCCTCGATCAGCACGGCGGTTTCTCGGTCGATGTCGCGCTCCGCGAGCATGATGTTGCTGAGCCAGAGCGTGAGGCAGTCGATCAGGAGGATTCGGCCGGACGCGGCGTGGGTCGAGACGGCGGCGGCGAGATCGAGCGGGACTTCGACAGTCGTCCAGCCCGCGCCGCGATCGGCCCGGTGGCGCGCGATCCGCTCCGCCATGTCCTCGTCCAGCGCCTGCGCCGTGGCGATATAAACGCGCGCGAGGCCGGTCTCCCGCGCCATCGTTTCCGCGAGGCGCGATTTGCCGGAGCGCGCCCCGCCGAGGACGAGGGTCGAGGGAAAGCTGGCGGCCATCAGGCGGGGGGACTGGGCCGCCGGCGCGGCGGGATGCAGGGCATGGATAAGCCTCGGCTGGTTCGCAGCCACGCTTAAGCGCGGCGCGCGGCCGCGTCGAGCGGCGCGCCTGTTGCCGAACGCGGCGCGGCGCGCTTAGTGGCGGCGATGACGGCCCTTGCCCCGCGCTGCCTGTTCCTTTCGCCGATGAAGCCGCTGGACGACGCCGTTCCCTCCGGCGACCGGGCGACGGCCAGGCTGCTCGCCGCGCTGCTTGGCCGGATCGCCTATCGTGTCGAGCCCTGCTCGCGCATGAGCGCGCGGCTGCGCGACGGATCGGATGCCGAGATCGATGCGCTCGTCGCAGCGGCCAGCCAAGAGACGGCGCGCATCCTCGCGCGCGAAGCCGCCGGGCGCGAGCGGCCGGCCTTCGTTTTCACCTATCATAACTATTACAAGGCGCCGGATCTGATCGGCCCGGCGCTGTCGCGTGCGCTCGGCGTTCCTTATCTGATCGCGGAGGCCTCGCGCGCGTCGAAACGCGCCGCCGGACGATTCGCGCGCGCGCATGCGCTCGCGGAAGAGTCGATCGACGCGGCGGACATCGTGTTCGCGTTGACGGACAACGATCGCATCGAGCTCGCGCGTCTGAAGCCAGCGCATCAGACGGTCGTCGATCTCAAGCCGTTTCTCGATCCCGGCGCGTGGCCGCAGGCGAGTGCGGACAGGACGTCGCGCGGCGACGGCGCATGTCGCCTGCTCGCTGTCGCGATGATGCGCAGCGGCGACAAGATGCGCTCTTATGCGCAGCTTGCGGCGGCGCTGCGCGAACTGGACGGCGAGTCATGGACGATCGACATCGTCGGCGACGGCCCGGAGCGCGACGAGGTGGAGCGCCTGTTCGCGCCGTTCCGAGCGCGCGCGCGTTTGCTCGGGCGCGTCGATGACCCGCTCCGCATGAGCGCGATCTATCGCAGCGCCGATCTGTTCGTCTGGCCGGGCGTGAATGAAGCGTTCGGCATGGCGTATCTGGAGGCGCAGGCGCATGGCGTCGCTTGCGTGGCGTCGGCGCAGGGCGGCGTGTCGGATGCGATCCGCGACGGCGAGACGGGCCTGATCGTCGGGCGTGATGATCCGCAGGCTTTCGCCGATGCTGTCGCGCGGCTGCTGCACAACGAAGCATCGCGCCAAAGCATGGGCGAGGCCGCGCAGCGTTTCGTGCGCGAGGAGCGCTCGATCGAGCGCGCCGGCGTGATTGTGCGCGATGCGATCGCCGCGCTGCGCGACGGCGCGCGGGGCGCGGCATGAGCGGTTCCGCAGCGCTCATCGCGGTCACCCATCTGATGGGCGTCGGTCATTTCGTGCGCGCCGTCGCGATCGGCCGCGCTCTGGTCGCGGCGGGCTGGCGCGTTGTGATCGCGAGCGGCGGCGCGCCTGTCGAAACCGTCGATGCGGCCGGTTGCGAGATCGTGCAACTGCCGCCGCTGCATTGCGTGGACGCCGATTTCCGCCGGCTGCTGCGCCCGGACGGATCGCTCGCTGACGACGACTATCTCGCCCGGCGGCGGCGCGCGCTGCTGGAGGCGTTTGATCGCTGCGCGCCGGATGTGCTCATCACAGAGCTGTTTCCGTTCGGGCGGCGGCGGCTGGCGCCGGAGTTCGAGGCGCTGCTCGCGCATGCGCGCGGGGCGGCGAAACGCCCCGCCATTCTCTGCTCCGTTCGCGACGTGCTGCATCCGCCGTCGAACGCGGAGAAGATACGCGACGCGGCCGCGAGGTTCGCGCGCTTCTACGACGCGGTTCTGTTTCACGGCGATGAGGCGCTCGTTCCTCTGACGGCTTCCTGGCCCGCCGACGCCTCCCTGCTGCGCCATGTGCGCGCCACCGGCTATATCCGCGACGCCGCGCGCTCGGGCGATGACCATGGCGCACGCGATGACGGAAAAGGCGAGATCGTCGTTTCGGGCGGCGGCTCAGCCGCTGGTTCAGCTCTCGCGCGCGTCGCGATCGAAGCGGCGCGTCTGACGCCGGAGCGGCGCTGGCGCATTCTCGTCGGGCGCGGCGTCGCAGATCATGATTATTATGCGCTGCGCGCGGCGGCGCCGGCGAACGCGCTTGTCGAATGGGCGCGCGTGGATTTCCCGGCGCTGCTCCAGCGCGCCGCGTTGTCTGTGAGTCAGGCTGGCTACAACACCGTGCTCGATCTGGCGGCGGCGCGCGCGCGCGCGATTCTCGTTCCTTTCGCCGGCGGCGAGGAGAACGAGCAATCGACGCGCGCTGACTGTCTGGCGCGGCGCGGACTCGCGCGCGTGATCGAGGAAAAAACACTCGCTCCCGCCGCGCTCGCGGAGGAGGCGGAGCGCGCGCTCGCCGCTCCGGCGCCGGACTGGAGCGCGGTGCGTCTTGACGGCGCCGAACGGACCGCGCGGATCGTGGAGCAGGAGCGGGCGCGCGCCGCGGGCCGCGATGCGGCCTGGTTGCGCTTGCATGCGGCGCTCGATGAGCTTCGCCGTGCCGGAAAAACAACCGATGTCTGGCTGCGCGACGACGACGCCGTGGCCATGACCGACCCATTGCGCCGCTATCTCGAAACGCTCGCCGCGCATGGCGTTCCCGCGACGCTCGCCGTCATTCCGGCGCGCGCGTCGGAGCGGCTCGCCGATGATCTCGCCGCGTTTCCCGATGTCCGCGTTTCCATTCATGGATGGTCGCACGCGAACCATGCGCCGCCGGACGCGAAGAAATGCGAGTTTCCCGAGACGCGCGCGCTGGAGGACATGGAGCGCGACGCGCGGCGCGGGCTTGAGCGGCTTGCGTCTTTTGCGATGCCGGTTTTCACGCCGCCCTGGAATCGCATGGCGCCGGCGATGGCGTCACGGCTTCACGCGCTTGGTTATCGCGGCGTGTCGACCTTCTCGGCGACGCGCGGGCCAGTGACGCGGGACGCCCTGCGCCGCGTCGATACGCATTGGGATCCGATCGCCTGGCGCGCCGGCGGCGGCTTAGCCGACGAGGTCATGCTGCTCGACAGGCTGAGCGATCTGCTGAGAGAGGAGCTTGAAGGCGGCGCGCGCGAACCGCTTGGACTTCTCACCCATCATCTCGTTCATGACGGTTGGATCGCGCGCTTTCTGGATGAGTGTCTCGCCACGCTCGCGCGGTCGGGCGTCGTGCGGTTTCTGCGCGGCGACGAGGCGTTCGGCCTTGCGCGCGACGTTCAGAGCGGCCGCTGGTACAGATAATAGCGGCCTTCCCGCGCGCCCGGCGGCAGCGGCAGCGTGATGAAGCCGGGCAAGGTCAGCGGCAGGTCTGACATGATGAAGCCGCCGGGCGCCATCGCCTCCGGCAGCAGGCGCGAGGCGAGGGCGGCGCTGGCGACATTGCGCTCGCGATCGAAGGAGCCGATGTCGGAGTTCGCGAGCGCGACGCGGCCGGCGAAACGCGCAAGCGCGGCCGGAAAGGTTTCGGCGATGTCGCCGAGGATCAGGAAGTCCGGATCGGGCTGGCAGTCCGCATAGGCGTCGTTGGCGAAATCGAAGACATAGATCTCGCGCTCCGGCAGATGGCGCTTGAGATGATCGAACGTCCTGCCATGGCCGAGGCCGAGCTCGGCGACGACGCCGGGCCTGTTCCTGATCTGCTCGAACAGCCAGTCCATGCAGGCGTGCTGCGCCTGCAGCCGGAACAGCGTCTTTTCGAGGCGCGACAGGGTTCTCATGGCCTCGTGCATAGGCGGGCCGCCGTCCTGCGGCAAGCGGCTCAACGCCGGCCGATCAGCATGAAGCGGCGATAGTTCTTCGTCGGCCGCTCGCCCCTGAAGAAGACGGCGGCGAGTCCCGCCTGAGCCTCGAAATCCTCGAGGCTGTCCACGCAGGCGATGTGGTCCGGCTCGCGGCGATAATCGTTGCTTTGCAGGACGACCGTCGCGCCGTCCGGCAGCAGGCCGAGCCAGCCCCTCAAGTCGGCGATATGCTCGCAGCTCGTATTGATCACGCAATCGAACGGCTGGGCGCGATAATCGAAATCATACATGTCGGCGGTCACGGCCTCGAAGCGGCCCTGTTCGGCGAACCGCCGGTTGAGCTCGCGCGCGACGGGCGCGCAGCCCGGATCGATGTCGAGGCTCGTCGCATGCGCGACGCCGGCGCGCGGATCGTCGAGCAGGAGGGCCGAGAGCGCGCCATGCCAGCCGCCGACGACCAGCGCGCGGACGTCAGGCGCGCGGTTGAAAGCGATCCACTCCTCCCGCAGCCAGAGTTTCGAGCCGAGCTGCTTGTGATTGAAGGCGATGGAGAGATCGGCGCGCGGCGTTTTCGCCACAGCGCGCGCGAGATCGCCGACGAGCGTCGAGCCTGTCAGCGCCGCGACGCCGCGCAGGAGGTCATGCACGGCTTCGTCGTCGAAGGTCGACCGCCTGTCGGCGGGCGGCGCGGAGATGTCTGTCATGGGCGGTTCCGGCGCGCGAAGCGCTGGCTGTTCCAATGGCGGGCGAGGCCTGTCAACGAAAAAGCCGTCAGCTCATCCGTTTCAGGATGATCGTCTTGTCCGCCACGGGCGCCGTCTTGCGGTCGAGCGCGAGCAGCGCGTCGCGCAGCCGCTGGCGCGCGCGCTCCATCTGCTTGTCGTCGATCGCGTCGACATCGACATAGAGGTCGAGCCCGGTCGAGCGCTCGCTGAACACCTTCTGCTTTTCCGCCAGGTCGCCGAGGAAGCCCTCGACCGCATAGGGAATGACCTCGCGGCCGATGCCCTTCATGTGGATCGGCTGCCGCGGCTGCGCGCGCACGAGCTCGCGCGTCAGCAGGTAGGTTTCATAGCTCAGCATGATTTCGCCGGGTTCGGCGATCTGCTGGAGACGCGCGGTCAGGTTCGCTTCGGCTCCGATGATCGTATAATCGACGCGGTCGGCGCTGCCGAAATTGCCGACGTTGCAGAAGCCCGTATTGATGCCCATCCGGGCCTGGAACGGCTGTTCGATGCCGCGGTGGCGCCATTCGATGTTGAGCTGCGCGAGCCGGCGCTGCATCGCGATCGCCATGCGCACGCAGGCGTGCGCGTCTTCCTTCACGCCTTTGGTTTCCGGGTCGCCGAAGAAGACGAGGATCGCGTCGCCGATGAACTTGTCCACCGTCGCGCCGTGATCGAGCGCGATGCGCGACATCTCGGTGAGATATTCATTGAGCAGCGCGGTGAGGTCCTCCGGCTGCAGGCGCTCCGCGGTGGCGGTGAAATCCTTGATGTCGGAGAAGAAGATGGTGAGCTTTTTGCGCTCGGTGGCGAGATCGACGCCCTTCTCGCCGCTGAAGATGCTCTTGTAGATCTGCGGCGGCAGATAGCGCGCGAGCTTGGCGGAGATCGTGGCGAGGAAATTGTTCGATTCCGCCAGTTCCTTGTTCATGCTGCTGATCAGCGTCGCCTGGCGGCGCTGGAGAAACAGGACGCCCGCCCCGGCGCAGCCGGCGAGCGCCAGATAGCTGAACAGATATTTGAAGGCGAAGATGTTGGAGGCGATCGCCTGCCGGACCGAGATCTCCTGGATGCCGCGCACGTCCCCCACCTTCCAGTCCCGTTTCGGGCTCTCCGGATGGCGGTTGTGACAGGTGACGCAGACCTCCTGCATGATGATGGGGGAGGCGATCCGGACCTGCCGGGCGAAGATCGATCCGGTGGTTTCCACGATCGGCTTCGAGGCGTCCTTGCGCAGGGCCTGGATCGCGTTGCGCTCGAAGTCGTCGAGCGGGGTGGGCGGCCGGCCGGTGAAGGGCAGGTCGGAGATGAATTTGTAGACGATGCCGCCATCCGCCTCGCTGATCGCCTTGCCGAGCTCGATCGAGAGCGTGGCGGGGATGGGGATCGAATTCGGCGTCGTGCGGAACTGATGCGTGGTGAAGACGGTCCCGTTCGCCCGGATGACGCGGTCCACGACTTCCTTGCCGTAGAAATCGCGCATATTGTCGACGATGCGGCCCGTCTCGCGCGCCTGCTGCTCGAGCAGGCGTTCCGACAGCACATGGAGGTCGAGCCAGACGGCCGCCGGCAGGCCCACGAGGCCGAGCGCGAGCGCGCACGCCATCAGCGGCCCCGTCGCCCGCTGAAGCCGTCCGCGCTTTTCGACAGGTTCAGACATGTCCCGCCCGTTGCCGGCCGCAGATGTATCACCTCGGGGACCGGGTGCTCAACTGGTCGTCTGGATGCGTTTGATTCGTCGTAAACCGCGATTGTGTTTCATTGATTTCGCGCAGGGCGGCCGTCGGCGGCTTCGCGCTCCCGAACCGTGCTCTTCGTGGGTCGCGGCTGCGCGCGCCGCCGCGTTGATTGACGGGACAGGGGGACCCGCTAGCATGCGTCCACCACTTGTTCTGGAGGCCTCTGATGAGCCTGAAGAAGTCGCTTGCGGCGCTTGGCGCGGCGGGGTTGTTGATGGCCGCCGGACCGGCGTTCGCCGCGAAGGATCAACTGACCATCGGCGTCGCGCAGTTTCCGTCGACCCTGCACCCGAACATCGACGCCGAAGTCATCAAATCCTACACGCTTGGCTTCGTGATCCGGCAGATCACCGCTTTCGACAAGAACTGGAAGAACGGCTGCCTGCTCTGCACGGAGCTGCCCAGCGTGCAGAACGGCCTGGCGAAGATCATCGACCTGCCGGACGGCAAGAAGGGCATGCAGGTCACGATCAAGCTGAAGCCCGACCTGAAATGGGGCGACGGCGAGAAGGTCACCGCCAAGGACCTCGAATTCACCTGGCGCATCGCCCGCGATCCGAAGACGGGTTTCTCCAACACCCATCCCTGGTCCCGCGCCATAAAGGTGGACGTGGTCGACGACAGCACGGCCGTGCTGACGCTCGACAAGGTGATCGCCTCCTACAACGAATGGGACCAGGTGCTGCCGGCCCATATCGAGGGGCCGGTCTATGAGAAGGCGAAAGAGGCCGGCGATTACGTCAAGCAGACGACCTACGCCCGTTCGCCGACCACCGCCGGGCTTTATAACGGCCCTTATCTCGTCTCGGGCTATCAGTCCGGTTCGCAGATCGTGCTGGAGCCCAACCCGCATTGGCCGGGGACCAAGCCCGGCTTCAAGCGGATCGTCATCAAGCTGATCGAGAACACCGCCGCGCTGCAGGCGAATCTTCTGTCCGGCGACGTGGACATGGTGGCCGGCGAGGGCGTCGGCCTGACGATCGATCAGGTTCTGGAGCTGCGCAAGCAGCATCCCGACCGTTTCACCTATCTGTTCAAGCCGAGCCTGAACTACGAGCATATCGATCTCCAGATCGGCAACCCGATCCTCAAGGACGTGCGCGTGCGCCAGGCGCTGATCTACGCCGCCGACCGCAAGACGCTGACGGAGCGCCTGTTCCAGGGCATGCAGCCGGTGGCGGACACCTGGGTCAATCCGCTCAGCACGAACTTCACCAAGGACACGATCCACTATCCCTACGATCCGGCCAAGGCGAAGGCCCTGCTGGCGGAGGCGGGCTGGAAGCCCGGTCCGGACGGCGTCTGCCGAAACGACAAGGGCGAGCGCCTGTCGGTCGAGTTCGGCACCACCGCCGGCAACCGCCTGCGCGAGCTGCAGCAATCGGTGCTGCAGAACAACTGGAAGGCCTCCTGCATCGAGGCTCGCATCAAGAACGAGCCGGCCCGGACGTTCTTCGGCGAGACCCTGAAGAAGCGCGCCTATGGCGGCCTCGCGATGTACGCCTGGTCGAGCGCGGTGACGGAATCGCCGCGCCGCACCCTCGGCAGCGACAACATCCCGACCGAAGCGAACGGCTGGGGCGGCGCCAACTACATCGCCTTCTCCAACAAGCGCATGGACGAGCTGATCGACAAATCCGAAGCCGCCCTCGATCCGGAGGAGCAGAAGAAGCTCTGGCACGACATGCAGCAGATCTACGCCAGCGAGGCGCCGGTCATTCCGCTGTTTTTCCGCGCCGAAGCCCATGTCTTTCCGAAGTGGCTGAAAGGCTACGAGCCCACCGGCCATGGCGACTGGGGCTCGTTCGAGTCGGAGAACTGGCGCAGCGAGTGATCGCGCCCGGCGCCTGACCGCCAGATCGGCGCGGCCTTCGGCCGCGCCGGCTCCGTTCCGACCTTCGGCATGAGGCCCTTGTCATGACGGCCTATCTCGTCTGGCGTCTGATCCAGACGGCCGTTGTCCTTCTCGTCATGTCTTTCGTCATCTACGGGTTGATCGGGCTCATGCCCGGCGACCCGGTTGACATCATGGCCGCCAGCATCCCCGGTATGACGCCGGAGGTGATGGCGAATCTCAAGGCGATCTACGGGCTCGATCAGCCTTTGATGACGCGTTACGCGCGCTGGCTGATGGCGGCGCTCGGCGGCGATTTCGGCTATTCGCGCACCCATTCGCTGCCGGTGCTGCAGGTGCTGGCTCCGGCGCTTCTCCAGACCTGCAAGCTGATGGTCGCGAGCTTCGTTCTGAGCGTCATCCTGTCGATGGCGCTCGGGCTCATCTCGGCGCTTCGCCCGGGCGGCTGGGTCGATTCCATCATCAGCCTGTTCGCTTTCGCCGGCATCTCGGTGCCGGTTTTCTGGCTCGCGCTGATCCTCATCCTCGCCTTCGCGGTCGGCCTGCAATGGCTGCCGGCGAGCGGCATGGGCCGCGTCGGCGATTACGGCTTCTGGGATCAGACGCGCCATCTCGTCCTGCCGGTGCTGACCCTGACGCTCGCCAACACCGGCCAGTTCACCCGCTATGTGCGCGCCGCGATGATCGAGACGCTGCAGATGGATTTCGTCCGCACCGCCCGCGCCAAGGGCGCGGCGCCGTCGCGCGTCGTCTTCGTCCATGCGCTGCGCAACGCCATGGTGCCTGTGGTCACCATCATGGCGCTGAGCTTCGGCACATTGTTTTCCGGCGCGCTCGTCACCGAGACGATGTTCGCGCAGATGGGCATGGGCAAGATGATCTATGACTCCATCCTCTCGAACGATTTCAATCTTGCCCTCACGGGCCTTCTGTTCGCGACGCTCGTGACGCTGATCGCCAATTTCGCGGCCGACATCGCCTACGCCTTGCTCGATCCGAGGATCACGCTGCAATGAGCCTGGCGGAGAAAGCGCCGCCATTGGCGGGAGGGCGCGCGGCGTCCGATTCGATCTGGGCCTTGCGCTGGAAGCGGTTTCGCCAGCATCGCGGCGGCGTCGCGAGCCTCGTCGTCCTCGCGCTGCTGGCGGCGTTCTGTCTGGCCGCGGGGCCGCTCGAGACCTTGCGCGGCGTCGACGCGGTCCAGACCGATCTGTTCAAGCGCTATGAGCCGCCGTCGGCGGAGCATTGGCTGGGCACCGACGACGCCGGCCGCGACGAACTCGCGCGGCTGATGCGCGGCGGACAGATTTCGCTGCTGGTCGGTTTGCTGGCGACGGTGATCGGCGGCGTGTTCGGCGTCACGCTCGGATTGCTCGCCGGCTATTTCGGCGGCCGGCTGGATTCCGCGCTGATGCGCTTCACCGACGGCATGATCGCGCTGCCGCTATTGCCCCTGCTCATCGTGCTGGGCGCGATCGACCTGACGAAGCTCGGCTTCTCGCCGGATACGGCGCATTCGCCCTCCATGAGCTTCTGGCGGATCATCGTCATCATCGCGCTGGTGGACTGGACGGCGATCGCGCGGCTCGTGCGCGCCTCGACGCTGTCGGTGAAGGAGCGCGAATTCGTGCTCGCCTCGCGCGCCGGCGGCGCCGGCCATCTTCACATCATGGCGGCTCATATTCTGCCGAACATCATCACGCCGATCATCGTCGCCTTCACGCTGACGGTCGGGCGCGTGATCCTGTTCGAATCGGTGCTGAGCTTCCTCGGCTTCGGCGTCACGCCGCCGACGCCGAGCTGGGGCAACATGCTCAACAACGCGCAGGAGCTGGTCACGGTCGCTCCGGCCCTCGCGATCTATCCGGGCCTTTTGATCTTCATCACGGTGATCGCCGTGAATTTCCTCGGCGACGCCATGCAGCACGCCTTCGACCCGCGCTCCGAGGAATAGGCCTCCGCGATTCGCCTGAGCCGGATCGCGCTCGTCAGACCACGAGGTCCTTTTCCGGCACGGGCTCGCCGCGCGAGACATGCAGCATGTTGCCGATCATCCGCCGCAGCGTCGGCTCGAAGATGTCGGCCGCGATCGCCGCGAGGTGCGGGGTCACGACGAGATTGTCGAGCGGCTGCAGCAGCGGGCTGTCGGAGGGAAGCGGCTCGGTCTCGAACACGTCCATCGCGGCGGCGGTGATCACGCGGTTTTTCAGCGCCCAGATCAGATCGTCCTCGACCACGATGCCGCCGCGCGCGACGTTCACCAGAACGGCGCTCTTCTTCATCGTCTGGAGCGCGGCCTTGTCGATCAGGTTGGCGGTCTCTTCTGTCAGCGGGCAGTTGAGGGAGACCACGTCCGACGTCCTGAGAATGTCCGCGACGCTGGCGAAGCTGGCGTTCAGCTCCTTTTCCTCCTCCGGCTTGAGGCGCGAGCGCTTGTTGTAGAGCACGGCGCATCCGAAACCCCGCAGGATGCGCGCGAGGCGCTGTCCGATCGCGCCGAAGCCGATCACGCCGACCGTCTTGCCGCTCAGCAGATAGGTCGGGGTCGGCAGCCCGGCGGGCCCGCGCCATTCCCCCGTCTTGAGCACCGCGTTGCCATGCGCGATGCCGCGCAGCGAGGCCAGCATCAGGCCGAGCGCGAACTCCGCCACCGGCACGGCGTTGCTGCCGGTGGTGCGCGCGACCTTGACGCCCAGTTCGCGCGCCGTCGCAACGTCGATGTTGTCGACGCCGACGCCCCACTTGTGCAGCAGCTTCAGCTTGCGCGCGGCGCGGAGCACATCGCCTGACACCGCGACCTGCCCGGCGATGGCGTAGTCGGCGTCGGCGATGATTTCTTTCATATGCGCTTCGCCGCGCGCCGTGCCGTGTTTGAAAATCATGCCCGGAGGAAGGAACGCCCTGATCTCGTTGGCGCGCGCCTCCGTCGTCATGTCGAGCATCACGATTGTTTCAGTCATTGCGGATCCGCTGTGGAGAAAAATTGTCGTCAGATGTTGAAGGTGACGCCGGGGCGGGCGAGGCCGCCGGCGATGGCGACCGGCGTTCCGTCGGCGCGCCAGCAGGCCGCGCCCGTCATCGAGCCGTCTTCGTTGAAGGCGATCGCGCTCATGCCGCCGGCGATGCGCGGCGAGCGCGCGATGCTGTGTCCGCGCGCGGCGAGCTCCTGCGCGACGGCGTCGGGAATCGCAGGTTCGAGTTCGAGCGGCCCGCCTTCCGTCCAGACGCGCGGCGCCTCCACGGCCTCCTGCGCGCTCATGCCGTGATCGATGAGGTTGACGAGGGCCTGCATGGCGGACGGAAAAATCCGCAGCGCGCCCGGCAGCCCGAGCGCATAGGCGATCCTGCCGCCGCGCAGCGCCATCATCGGCGCCATCGAGGTGAAGCAGCGCTTGCCCGGTTCGATCGACAGGGCGAATCCCGGATGCGGATCGAAGTTGTACATATAATTGTTCGGGATCATGCCTGTGCCCGGAATCTGCACGCAGGCGCCGAACAGCCCGTTGATCGTCTGCGTCGAGGCGACCACGTTGCCGAACGAATCCGCCACCGTGACATGCGTGGTGTTTTGCGACTCCGCGCTTGTCAGCCCCGGTCCCCAGCTTTGCGCGCGCGTCATGTCGATCCGCGCGCGGCGTTCGGCGGCGTAGGCTTTCGAGATCAGCTTCTCGACGGGAACATGCACGAAAGCGGGATCGGCGGTCGCGACCGCGCGATCGGCGAACGCGATCTTCAGCGCCTCCGCAAGAAGATGGATCGCATCCGCCGAGCCAAAGCCCATGCCGGCCACGTCGTAGCCTTCGAGAATGTTCAGCATCTGCGCGATATGGACGCCGGACGACGAAGGCGGCGGCGGGCCGAGGATCTCGAAGCCGCGATATGTCCCGCGCACCGCCTCGCGTTCGACGATGCGATAGGCGGCGAGGTCGTCCGCGTCGATCAGGCCGCCATGCGCGGCCATGAAATCCGCGAGCGCGGAGCCGAGCGGTCCGCCATAGAGCGCTTCCGCGCCGCGATCCGCGATCAGGCGCAGCGAGGCGGCGTAATCGGGCTGGCGCAGCCGCGCGCCCGCCTGGATCGGCGCGCCGCCCGGCAGGAACAGCGCCGCGAGGCCCGGATCGCGCGCGAGATCGGCGGCGCAGTCGGCGACGCAGGCCGACAGATAGGGCGTGATGATGAAGCCCTTCTCCGCGAGCCGGATCGCCGGCGCGATCACGTCGGCGAGCGGCGCCGTGCCGTATTGTTTCAGCGCCGCGCACCAGCCCGCGAGCGCCCCCGGCGTCGCGGCGGAAAGCGGCCCCACCAGGTTCTTCCGGTCGCGCGTGTCGCGATAGGTCGCAAGCTCGGTGGAGAGCGTTTCATACATGTCGCCGCGGGCGCGACCCGGCGCGGTGCTCAGCCCGTCGATGATGACATGCCGGCCGTCCGCCAGCCGGAGGTGGGCGACGCCGCCGCCGAGCGCGCCGACCATCATCGGCTCGACCACCGTCAGCGCGAACAGCGACGCCACGGCGGCGTCGATGGCGTTGCCGCCGGCGAGCAGGATTTCCGATCCCGCGGCCGACGCCAGCGGATGGTTGGTCACGACGACGCCGCGCGAGCCCGTCGCAGGCTGTTTCTCGCAGACGAAGTCGGCGACGCGCGCGCCGCGCCGCGCGGATGCGGTCAGGTCGTTCATGTCAGCCGTTCGCTTTCAGCGCCTCGAGCACCATCTTGGTCGCGCCGGAAATGTCGCCGAGCTTTTCGCCCGCCTTGACGCGCGCCTGCGAGCGCTCGCCGCGCTCCTGTCGCGCGATGGCGGCGTCCGCGATCGCCTCCGCCTCGTCCGGCGGCAAAACGAGCACGCCGGATTCATCGGCGAGGATCACGTCGCCGGCCTTCACCGGAACATTGCCGCAGGAGATCGGCAGGTTGAGGGTTCCGCCGAGATTGTAGAGGCGCGTGGTGATCGGCGACATGCCCCGACACCACATCGGAAAGTCGGAGTCCTCGATTTCCGCGAGATCGGTGCAGGGGCCGTCGACGATGCCTCCGACCGCGCCCGCCGCCTTCGCCGCGACCGTGACGCCGCCGCCCCAGCAGGCGTGCTTGTCGTCGCCGAGCCGGTCCACGACGAGGATGTCGCCCGGCCGCAGGAGCCCGAGCGCGTGGTGCAGCAGGGTCGAGTCCTGTCCGGGAATGGCCAGCGTCACCGCCGCGCCGGCGATGCGCTTGTTGCGCAGCAGCGGCTGGACGCCGCGATCCATGAATCCCCAATGCTGCGAGTGGCCGATGGTCGCCGTCTCGACCTTGAGCAGCTTGGCGGCGAGCGCCGGCGAGAGCTGCTGCGGCATGGGATGGATGCGATAGTCGGGCATCAGCTTCTCTCGTTTCCAAAGGCGCGCGCGACGCCGACGAGCCGTTCCACGAGAACGACGATCACAAGCGTTCCGACGATCAGCACCATCGAAAGCGCCGCGATCAGCGGATCGGTGCGCCCCTCGACATAGCGCACCATCTCCACCGGCAGCGTCGCGGCGCGCGGTCCCGACAGGAACAGTGAGATCACCGTTTCATCGAACGATAGCAGGAAAGACAGGGCCGCGCAGGCGATCAGCCCGGGCGCGGCGAGCGGCAGGGTGACGCGCCGGATGACGCGGCGCGGGCTCGCGCCCAGCGTCGCCGCGGCGGCTTCGATGTCGTCAGGCATGGCGGCGAAAGCGGTGGTCATCATCCGGATGACGAAAGGCAGCGTGATCGTCATATGGCCGAGCGCGAGGCCGGGCAATGTCGCCGTCAGCCGCAGGGGCGTGAAGGCCAGCAGCAGGGCGAGCCCGATGATCAGGGTCGGCAGCAGGAGCGGCGCGAGAAAGAAGCTCTTCATCGCCTCGGCGCCGCGAAAACCGCCCTTGGCCAGCGCCAACGCCGCCGGAACCCCGATCAGGAGCGACAGCGCCGTCACCGCGACGGCGATCTGCGCGCTGAGCAGAAGCGCGTTCAGCAGCGGCCCGTTCGCCGCAAGCTGGATGAACCAGCGAAGCGAATAGCCCGACGGCGGGAACAGGATGAAGTTGTCCGCCGAGAAGGCCAGCAGCAGCACGACCACGATCGGCGACAGGATCAGCGCATAGACGACGCCGGCGGCGGCGGAGAGGGCGGGGCCGGCGCCGGTCACGTCTGCAGTCTCCGCGAGAACAGGTTCGACAGCGCCAGAAGGCCCAGCAGCAGCGCCAGCGTGTAGACGGCCAGCACCGCCGCGACCGGCCAGTTCGTGTTCGTGGTCGCCTGCTCGAAGATTTCCGTCGCGAGCACGAAGACTCGCCCGCCGCCGAGCAGCTTCGGCGTGATGTAGGCCGACATGGAGAGGATGAAGCCGAGTCCGAAGGCGAGCGCGATCGCCGGCAGGCTGAGCGGCAGCGTGACCCGCAGGAAGGTGCGCCAGGGCGGCGCGCCGAGGCTGCGCGCCGCCTCTTCCAGCGTGCGGTCCAGCCGGCCGAAGCCCGCGAGCAGCGCGAGGATCATGTAGGGCATGATGCTTTCGGCGAGGCCGATCGTGACGCCGGTCCAGTTGTAGACCATGCGGACGGGGGCGCTGATGACGCCCAGCGATTGCAGCAGCGAGTTGATCAGTCCCCGATCGCCGAGAATCGCGAGCCAGCCGAACACGCGCACCACGCTCGACACCAGCATCGGCATGATCGCGATGACGGCGAGCAGGCTGCGAAAACGCGATTCTGTGCGGAACAGGAACAGCGACACCGGATAGGACAGCAGCAGCGCCAGAAACGTCGATGTCAGCGACAGCCAGATCGAGTTCAGCGTCAGCTCGAACGTGAAGGAATCCGCGAAGACGTGGCGCCAGGTCGCCAGCGACCAGGCTTCGATCATCGCTCCCGTCGGGCCGACCTCGTTGAAAGCGATGCGGAACAGGCCGAGCGTCGGCCAGACATACACCAGGACGAGGAAAAGCGTGGCCGGCGCGAGAAGCCAGGCGAGGCGCGGCTGGCGCGTCATGCCGCCTCGCGCGGGAAGACGAGCGTGTCCTGCGCGCGCCACATCACCGCGACCTCGGCGCCGTCCGGGGGCGGCGCGTCGCCGGACTGGATCTCGACGGTCAGCCTCTGTCCGCCGGGTCCGGCGACGATGACCTCGATGTGATCTCCGACGAAGACGCTGTTCAGCACGTGGCCCGAAACCCTCGCCATGTCCGCGCCGGCTGGTTCTCCGGCCGGCGCGAGCTTCAGCCGCTGCGGCCGCACGAACACGTCGACTTCGCCGCCGGAAGGCGCAGCGGCGGGCAGCGCTTCTCCCCACAGCGTCAGCCTGCCGTCCGCGCCGCGCTCCGCCGGCAGCATGTTGGCGCGGCCGACGAACGTCGCGACGAAGCGCGTCGCCGGCCGTTCGTAGATGTCGGTGGCCGATCCGATCTGCGCGATGCGGCCGCGATTCATCACCGCGATCCTGTCGCACATGGTGAGCGCCTCGACCTGATCATGCGTGACGAAGAGCGTGGTGATGGCGAGCGAACGCTGGATCTCGCGAATCTCGTGCCGCATCGCGTCGCGCAGCTTGGCGTCGAGATTGGACAGGGACTCGTCGAGCAGCAGCACGGAGGGCCGGATGACGAGCGCGCGCGCCAGCGCCACGCGCTGCTGCTGCCCCCCCGACAATTCGCGCGGCCGCCGGTGGCCGAGCCCTTGCAGCCTGACGAGCTGCAGCGCGTCCTCGACCCGCTGCTCGCGTTCGGCGCGCGCGACGCCGCGCTCCTCGAGCCCGAAGCCGATGTTGCGGGCGACGTCGAGATGCGGAAACAGCGCGTAGGACTGGAAGACATAGCCCATGTTGCGCCGGTGCGCGGCCGTGCGCGTGATCTCGGCGCCGTCGAGCGCGATGACGCCCTCGTTCGGCTCGACGAGTCCCGCGAGCATGCGCAGCGTCGTCGTCTTGCCGCAGCCGGAAGGGCCGAGCAGCGCGACCGACTCGCCGCGCTCCACGGAGAGCGACAGGCCGTCGACGGCGACCGAGTCGCGATAGCGCTTGGTCAGGCCCGACAGTTCAAGATACGCCACGCTTAGCGACCTGCGGCGATCACCTCGCGGCGCCAGCGATTGTTCCACTGGTCGCGCACCTTGATGATGTCGTTCCAGTTGAGCGGGATCATGCGGTTGCGGCTTTCGGCGCCGGCGGCGGTTCGCGCGATGGCGGCGGGGTCGATGGCGGCCTTGCCGTTCGTCGGCGCGTAGAACATCCGCTCGGTGAAGGCTTTCTGCGCCGCCTGCGACAGCGCATAGTTGATGAAGGCCACCGCGGCGGCGCGGTTCTTCGAACCGGCGGTGAGATTGATCGTGTTGATCTGGAACACGGAGCCTTCCGGCGGCAGCAGCACGCCGATCTTGCCTTTTGTTTCGTCAGAGAAAAGCTGCGCGCGCGCGTTCCAGCCGGTGGCCACCTTCACGACGCCGTTGACGATGAGCGAATAACCGTCCGGATTTGGTTCGAAGGTCTGCACCGAGGGCGCAAGCTCGCGCAGCTTCTTGATCGCGGGATCGATCGACTGCTTGTAGTCGCCGCCCTCCATCTTGGCGACCATCGCCGTCAGCGCCAGCCCCTGAATGTTCGGCGGCGCGGCGAGGGCGATCGCGCCCTTGAGATCGGGTCGCCAGAGATCGGCGAGCCTGGCGATCGGAGGCTTCACCGCCTGCGTGTCATAGACGAGAACGAGGTGATCAAAGGTGACCGCCGGGCCGAAGTCGCCGCCGACCTGGCGCGCATCGGCGTACAGTTCGTCCAGCGACGGCGCCTCGGCCGCCGTGATCTTGTCGAACAGTCCCTCGACATTGCCGATGGTGGAGGTCGTGACGTCCATGATCGCGACGTCCACCTGCGGATCGGCTTTCTGGGCGCGGATGTTGCCGACCATCTGCGCGGACGTGCCGCCCGGCGCGTAGTTCACTTTCACATTCGGAAAAGCGCGCTGAAACGGCTCGACCACGGTCCGCGTGTAGTTGTCCTGAAAAATGCCGGCGTAAGCCATCAGCGTGATCGAGCCGCTGATGGTCTGCGCGCGCAGCACGGATGGCGCGGCGAGCGCCGCAAGACCTGCCTGAATCACAACGCGGCGTGTGCGCATCTGCGTGTTCCCCTCACCTTCAGACTGGACCAGACCTCTATGGTTAGCGAGGGCGCGCCGCCTTGTCATCCTCCGGGGCAAGCCCTTCCGTCGCTCGCGCCCCGGGGATAAGGAGACGGCGGACAGGAAGAGGCGATGGCCCGAAATCCCGCAACGGAAACGCTGATGGCGCAGGAGGCGCGCGAGGCGCCTGATGTGGCGGCGCGTCTCATCGCCGACAACGCCGCGCTGTGCGCTGATCTCGCGCACCGGCTGCGCGCCGCGCCGCCGCCTTTCGTCATCACCTGCGCGCGCGGCAGCTCCGACAACGCCGCGACCTATCTGAAATATCTCGTCGAGACGCGGCTCGGCCTCGTCACGGCGTCGGTCGGCCCGTCGATCAGCTCCATCTATGCGGGTCGATTGAAGGCGAGGGGCGCGCTGTTCGTGGCGGTTTCGCAATCCGGGCGCAGCCCGGATCTTTTGCAGCTTGCGCAATCCGCGCGCGGCGAGGGCGCGCTCACCGTCGCGCTCGTCAACGACGCCGCCTCTCCGCTGGCGGCGATCTGCGAATCCGCGCTTCTTTTGCGCGCCGGCGCGGAGCGCAGCGTGGCGGCGACGAAATCCTTCATCGCGGCCCTCGCCGCGGAGCTCCAGCTTTGCGCGCACTGGACGGGAGACGCCGGCATGCTCGCCGCTCTGGAAAGCCTGCCCGGCGTGCTGTCGGCGGCGCTGCGCGAGGACTGGAGCGCGGCGACCCCGGTTCTGGCGAAGGCGCGCAACCTCTTCGTGGTCGGCCGCGGCCTCGGCTATGCGGCGGCGCAGGAGTTCGCGCTGAAGCTGAAGGAGACCTGCGGCGTGCACGCCGAGGCGCTGAGCGCGGCCGAGCTGATGCACGGGCCGATGGCGCTGGCCGCGCCTGATTTTCCGGTTTTCGCATTCACCCAGGATGACGCCTCGCTCGCGAGCACCGACGCGCTGCTCGGACGGTTGTCGGATCGCGGCGTGCCGGTGATCGTCGCGGGCCCGACGCGCGGCCACGGCGCGTTGCCGCTGCCGATGGATGCGACCGCCGATCCGCTGCTCGCGCCGATCGCGCTCATCCAGTCCGCTTATCCGCTGATCGACGCGGTGGCGCGGGCGCGCGGGCGCGATCCCGACAATCCGCCGCATCTGCGCAAGGTGACGGAAACCGTGTGATGCGTTTTGCCCTGACAGGCGCGCGCATTTTCGACGGCGCGCGATTTCTCGATCGCCATGCCGTTGTCGTGGAGGACGGCCGCATTCTCGCGACGCCGCCGCTGGCGGACCTCGCAAACGACATCGAGCGTCGCGCCGTCGAGGGGTTGCTCGCGCCGGGCTTCATCGACGTGCAGGTGAACGGCGGCGGCGGCGTCCTGTTCAACGACGATCCCAGCGCTGATGCGATCCGCGCCATCGGCGCCGCCCATCGCCGCTACGGCGTCACCGGCTTCATGCCGACCTTCATCACCGATGCGCGCGCGCGCATGGCCGAGGCGGTCGCGGCCGCGCGTGATGCGCTGGCGCTGAATGTTCCCGGCGCGCTCGGGGTCCATCTGGAAGGGCCGTTCCTCAATCCGGCGCGCAAGGGCGCGCATGACCCGCGCTTCATGCGCCCGGTCGAGGAGGAGGACATCGCGCTGATGGCCTCGCTCGGGGCGGGGCGCACGATGGTGACGCTCGCACCCGAGATGGTTCCGATGGAGACTGTCGCGCGGCTGGCGGAGGGCGGCGTCCTGGTCTGCGCCGGCCATACCGAAGCGTCCTACGAAACCGTCGCGGAGGCGCGCCGCCGCGGTCTGCGCGGCTACACCCACCTGTTTAACGCGATGCCGCCGCCGGCCGGCCGCGCGCCCGGCCCCGCCGGCGCGGCCCTCGACGATGACGAAAGCTGGTGCGGCCTGATCGCCGACCTGCATCATGTCTCCGCGCCCATGCTGCGCGTCGCCCTGAAGGCGCGGGGCTGCGAGCGCATGATGCTCGTCTCCGACGCGATGTCGCTGGTCGGCTCCGAGCGCATGTCGTTCAGCCTGCAGGGCCGCGAGGTGCGCCGCGAGGGCGGCCGGCTCCTGTTGCCTGACGGGACGCTGGCCGGCTCCGATCTCGACATGGCGACCGCCGTGCGCAACGCGGTTCATGCGCTGGGCGTCGACCTCGCCGACGCGCTGCGCATGGCCTCGCTCTCGCCGGCGCGGTTTTTGCGGCTGGACCATGAACTGGGGCGCATCGCGCCCGGCTATCGCGCCGATCTCGTGCTGCTCGACGACGGGCTCGCGGCGCGCCGGACATGGATCGGCGGGGCTGGTGACCATGCGTAAGGGCTTGCCGGGCGGCGCCTCGAAATGGTCGAAGTGGGATTGTTCATGTCTCTCGGAGTCGCCGCCGCGCGGCGCGGCGGCCGCGGTTGACTGCGGAGGATCGCAATGACGTTCCGGATCATCGAGCAGAAGCTCAGCGACAAGCGCGAGCCTGTCGAAACCAAGACGCTGCCTGGCGGCTTCGAAAGCGAGTCGAAGGCTGAAACGGCGATCAAGATGAAGATCGCCTCGATGGACCATGCGGGCTACGACGCCGAGCATAAGGCGTGGTGGGCGCGCAACGACGACGGCGCTCATGTCCGCTTCTTCACCGAGCGCGCCGACTCGGCCGTCTGACGGCGGCGGCCGCGCGCCCTGCTGCTCTTCACGGATTGTTAAGACCCGTCGGCGAGGAGTCGGATCGCGCTGCGATCCTGTCGACGCGGCGAGCGGAGATGGTCATGGACAGCGGATCGGTCGCCCTTGCCGCAGTGGCTGCCTCGAACGCGAAGGCCCAGCAGGCCGTCGCCGCGCGGCTGATGAAGATGAACGCGAACGCCGACGCGGCGGTCGCCAACCTTCTTCAGGCCTCGCAGGATAATCTCGCCAAGCTGGCGCAGGCCGCCAATCCGCCCGGCGTCGGCGGCAATCTCGACGTCAGCGCCTGACGGGCGCTACTTCTCGACGAAGGCCTTCTCGACCACATACTCGCCCGCTTCGGCGTGCGACCCTTCCTCGAAGCCGCGCTCGTCGAGGATGACGCGCATGTCGCGCAGCAGCTCCGGGCTTCCGCACAGCATCATGCGGTCCTGCTCGCGGTCGAGCGGCGGCAGGCCGACATCGGCGAACAGCTTGCCCGAGGTGACGAGGTCTGTGATGCGGCCGCGATTGCGGAACGGTTCGCGCGTCACGGTCGGATAATAGATCAGCTTCTCGCTCACCAGCTCGCCGATCAGGTCGGAGCGCGGCAGCTCTTCCGTGATCCGTTCGCCATAGGCGAGTTCCGTCACCTTGCGGCAGCCATGCACCAGCACGACCCGTTCGAAGCGGTCATAGGTCTCGGCGTCCTTGATGAGGCTCATGAAGGGCGCGAGCCCGGTGCCGGTGCCGATCAGATAGAGGTTTCGGCCGGGCGTGAGATTGTCGATCAGAAGCGTGCCGGTCGCCTTGCGGCCGACGATGATCGGGTCGCCGACCCTGATGTGCTGCAGCCGCGAGGTGAGCGGCCCGTCCGGAACTTTGATCGACAGGAATTCCAGCGTGTCCTCATAGTTCGAGCTGACCAGACTGTAGGCGCGCATGAGCGGCTTGCCCTCGACCTCGAGGCCGATCATCGCGAACTGGCCGTTGGCGAAGCGGAAGGACGGGGCGCGCGTCGTGGTGAAGCTGAACAGCGTGTCCGTCCAGTGGTGAACGCTCAGCACGCTTTCCTGATTGAAATTGCTCATCGCCCTGTCCCCGAACCGCAATTCGCTCCGCGGCGCGGCGGCGGGCCGCGCTGGCTTTCATCGCGGCGATTGTCGGGCTGGGGTCTTCACCCTGGCTGTCGCCGCGATGCGCGCCGGAGAGCCGGCCGGACGGGAGGCCCATAGCGATTTATGCTGCGGTGCGCAATTCTTCGCCTCCGCCGCTGAACCGGAGCCGTTGCGCCCGCGTCGGCCGCAGGACTACTGTCCGCCGCTTTCTCCGGAGCATCACCATGCGCGCCAGCATCCGCGAAACAGAGATCTATTTCGACATCGACGGGGCGGGGCTCGTTCCCGACGGCGGCCGGATGCGCGAGCGGCCGACCGCTTTCATCATTCACGGCGGGCCGGGAGGAGAGCACTCCGACATGAAGGCGCGCATGAACGCGCTGACCGCTCGCATGCAGCTGGTTTATTTCGATCATCGCGGGCAGGGCCGCTCCGCGCGCGGCGACGTGTCGAAATACACGCTCGACGAGAATGTCGAGGACATGGAGGCGCTGCGTCGCCATCTCGGCCTCGGGCCGATCGTCAGCATCGGCACGAGCTATGGCGGCATGGTCGCGATGGCGCACGCGGCGCGCTATCCCGACGCCGTGTCCCATCTCATCCTCATCGTCACGGCGTCGCATGCGGGCTTTCACGAGCGCGCGCGTCAGATCGTCGCGGAGCGCGGAACGCCGGAGCAGCAGGCCGTATGCGAGCAGCTCTGGGCCGGCGCGCTCGACACGATCGAGAAGGTGCGCCGCTATTACGATCTCATGGGGCCGCTCTATGCGCGCCGGTTCGATCCGGTCGCGGCGGCCGCCGTGCGCGAGCGCGGCATCCATTCGCCGGAGGCGCTCAACCAGGCGTTCGCGCCGGGCGGCTTTTTGCGCAGCTATGATCTGCGTCCGGAGCTGAAAAACATCGTCGCGCCGACGCTGATCATCGCCGGCCGACACGACTGGATCTGCCCGCCGGAATTCTCCGAGGAGATTCATCGGCTGATTCCCGGTTCCGATCTGCGTGTCTTCGATGAGAGCAGCCATTCCGTCCGCGTCGACGAGCCGGAAAAACTCGTCGATGCGATTCAGGGATTTCTCGTCTATCGCCGCCGCGCCTGACGGCGCCTTCGCAGTGTGAAAATCTCAGCGGACGAACAGAGTCGATCTCTGAATTCCCGCTGTCTCCCTGTGCAATAAAGCGCGCATTTGCAGTGTGATTTGTGCCGACGTCATGCTGCTCAGCGGAACATGCGCGCATGAACGCCATTTCTCGATCATGCGCGCCGCGCCGCCCCCTGGCGCGATGCGTGAACGCACAGGGAGATAATGATGCGGATGTATTCTGTTCACGCGATGGCCTTGGCTGCGGCCCTGATGAGCGCGCCGGCTTTCGCACAGACTGCGACTCCTCCGGCCGCGCCTGCGCCCGCTCCGGCGGAGGTGCCGAAGGTCGCGCCTCCGCCGGTCCTGATGACCAACACCGAGCAGAAGCAGGGCCAGTGGCTCGCCTCGAAGATGGTGGGCGTCGATGTTTACAATGCCAGCAATGAGAAGGTCGGCGACATCACCGAGCTTCTGATCACGCAGGACGGCAAGGTCGATGCGATCGTCGTCGGCGTCGGCGGCTTTCTCGGCATCGGCCAGCATGACGTCGCCGTACCGATGAGCGAGGTCAAATGGGTCGAGCGGCCCATGACGACGAGTTCGACCAGCGCGCCCCCTGCGACGATGCCGCCTGCGACATCGACCGCTCCCGCGCCATCGATGGCTCCGGCGGCGGGCGCGACGGATCGCACAGCGACGACGGGCACGGTCGCCCCGGCGCCCGGCGCCGCGGCTGATACGGGCCCGCGCGCCTATCCCGACCACGCGGTCATCAGCATGACGCGCGAGCAGTTGAAGGCTGCGCCGGCGTTCAAATACGCCAAGTAAAGACGCTAGGTGATGCACGCCGAGTAGCGATGCAGGCAGATTAGCGGTTTTCCGCGTCGCCCGGACAAGACGGTCGCGATCCCCCCATCCGCGAAGCGGAATGTCCAGGCGCGGAATGGTCGCCGCCAGCGTTTCAAAGCGCTGGCGGCGATCCTGTTGACGGCGGCCGGCGCGCGGTGGAACCTTGCTCCGCATCAGCGGAGGATGGCATGGCGTTTATCGAGCGAAGGGCTTTTTTGAATCTGGCGTCCGCCGCGACGCTGCTTTTCGCGTCTTCCGCGGCCTATGCCGCCGAAACGTTGCGCGTCGGCGCCTATCCTTCCAATCCGCCGTGGGAGTTCAAGAACGCGCAGGGCGAGTTCGAGGGCTTCGAGGTCGATATGGTGAAGGACATCGCCAAGCGCCTCGGCATGCCGCTCGAGATTTCCGATCTGGGTTTTCAGGCCCTCTTTGCGGCCACCAGTGCAAAGCGCATCGACCTGGCGATTTCGACCATCACCATCACCAAGGAGCGCCTGAAGAGCCAGTCCTTCACCCAGGGTTTTTATGACAGCGACGGCGCGATGGCGACGCAGGTCGGCTCTAGGATCAAGAGCCTGGCTGACGCGAAGGGCGCGATCATCGGGGTGCTCTCGTCATCGGTCGGCGAGGCGTGGGCGAAGGACAATCAGGCGAAGTACGGCTTCGCCGAGATCAAGGGATACGACACCTACCAGAATCTTTTGCTCGATCTGCAGAACGGCCGCACCGGCGCCGTGGTCAGCGACTTCGCCGGCATGTCCTATTATTTCCAGAAGATGAAGGGCCTCCAGATCGCCGAGCGCATTCCCTCGCCGGACGATCGCTACGGCCTGATGATGACGAAGGATCATCCCCTGCTGGCCAAGGTGAATGACGCCGTCACAGCCATGAAAAAGGACGGGACGCTCGCCGGCATTTACAAGAAATGGTTCGGATCCGATCCCGCGCCCGATTCATCCACCGTGCAGGAGCGCCCGCTGCCGAAGGCCGATTGAACGCGCGCAATCGCGCGCAGCCGCAGGCCCTTCTGCTTTTCTCCTGAAAGCGCATGTCGTTCGTCGAGACCTTCTTCAACGGCGAAGTCTTCCTCACCGTTCTGCCGTTGCTCCTGCGCGGGCTCGGCATGACGGTCGCGCTGGGATTCTTCTGCATCCTGTTCGGTTCGGTCGCGGGCCTTCTCATCTGTCTGGCGCGGCTCTACGCGCCGCGACCCGCGCAGCTTGTGGCGATCGCTTATATCGACATCCTTCGTGCGATTCCCGCATTGGTCGTGCTCACCATGATCTATTACGCGCTGCCCTATGTCGGCGTGCGCCTGTCGGGATTCGTGTCGGCGGTGCTCGGCCTGTCGCTCGTGCTGTCGGCCTTCAGCGCGGAGGTGTTCCGCGCCGGCATCGAGTCGGTGCCGCGCGGCCAGTTCGAGGCGGCCGCGTCGCTCGGCCTTCATCCCGTGCAGACGATGTGGAAAGTCGTTCTGCCGCAGGCATTTCGCGTCGCAGTCGCACCGACCACGAGCAACTGGGTCTCGATCGTGAAGGATACGTCGCTCGCCTCGGTGGTCGCGATACCGGAGCTGTTGAAGCAGGCGACGGACGCTCAGGCGCTCACCGCCAATCCGACGCCGATCATGGCCGCCGCGCTGATCTATCTGATCTTCCTGTGGCCGATGGTGCGGCTCATCGGCTATTTCGAGGCGCGCGCCAGAGCGGGGCGGGAGCGATGACTGGCATCGAAATGATCGCGTCCCGGAAGACGTGCTGCGGCGGTGGCGTCGTTATGCGTCGACCTGCGGCAGCGCCTCGCTGACCCGCATCACCGCGACGGCGAGCGTCTGCGCGCAGGGCGCAAGACTGTCGATTTCGAGAAACTCGTCCGGCGTATGGCCGCCGCCGCCGATCGGACCGACGCTGCACAAGGTCGGGCAGCCGACCGCCGCCGTGAATCCGGAATCGGCGCATCCGCCGGTGAATTGCGTCGAGACGTCGACGCCGAATTCCGACGCCGCCGAACGATAGGCGCCGAGCATCGCGCGCGCCTCGTCCGACTGTTCGAGCGGCAGGAATTCGCCCTTGACGGTCAGACTTCCCGTCGCGCCCGGAACCATCGGCGTTTCGACGATGGTTCTGATCTGGTCGAGGATCGGCGCGCGTTGATCGGCGCGCGCATAGCGCAGGTCGATTTCTCCCCATGCGCTGGGCGCGACCGTGTTCACCGTCTGGCCGCCGCCGATCAGGCCGACATTGACGGTGATCCCTTCCTCCAGATTGGTCAGCGCATGCAGCAGCGCCACTTTCTTGGCGAGATCGAGGATCGCCGAGACGCCGCGCTCGTAAGCGGCGCCTGAATGGGCCGCCTTGCCGGTGATCTCGAAGCGCATGAACACGCCGCCCTTGCGGCCATGCGTGATCGTCTGCTTCCTGTCCTGCGCGAAGCGCGGCGCGCCCTGCGGCGTGCGGCTCGGCTCGCTGTTGAACACGCAGCGCGCCTCCCGCGCCACGGCTTCGATCACGGGCCGCGACGAGGGCGATGCGAGTTCCTCGTCGCTGGTGATCAGCAGCATCAGCGGGCCTGGCCGGTCCTCCTCGCGCGCCAGCGCCGCGGCGACGAAGGCGTTGATCACGAGCCCCGCCTTCATGTCGGCGACGCCGGGTCCAAGGCCGCGCCCGTCGACGATGGCGAACGGACGCCGCGTCGGCTCGCCCACCGGAAACACCGTGTCGCGATGGCCCATCAGCACGATCGGCCGCTGATCGTTGGCGGGCGCGTGCGGCAGCGTCGCCTTGATCGCCTCGCCATAGATGGCGCTCGGAACCGTCTCGATCGACAGGCCGCGCGCGGCGAGAAACCGCTTCAGGATCTCGCCGGCGGCGTCGACGCCCTTCTTGTCATAGCTGCCGGAATCCGCGTTCACGAGCTCGGCGAGCAGCGCGAGCATCGCGTCCTTCTGCGTCGCGAGCCAGGAGGAAACCCGTTCTTCTGCGGCGGTGAGCGGCATCGCGATCTCCAGCTTTGAAAGCGTCCATGCTGATAGGGCAGGCCGGCCTCGCGGCCAACCGCGCTCCGGTCATGCCCGCCGCGCATCGGCGGAGAGGCTAATCCCCGAACTGGAAGCGCTCGAACCGGCCGAGCGCGTCTTCGATCGCGGCTTTCTGCGCCTTGCGCGGCCCTTTGCCGATCCAGGTCCATGACTGGATGAGCAGCGTCCTGGCCGCCCGGTCGGTCTTCGCGTCGATCGCCGCGACGACCTCGTCGCCGATCAGAACGGGCAGCGCGAAATAGCCGAGCCGGCGCTTCTCCTTCGGCACATAGGCTTCGAACAGATGATCGTAGCCGAAGAAATGGCTGAGCCGCTTGCGCTGGATGACGAGCGGGTCGAACGGCGACAGGATGTGGACGGCGTCGCCCGCCGTTCCCGGAATGAGATCGAGCGTTTCCGGGCGCGCCCAGTGCTGCGTCTTGCCGGCGCCGTCGACATCGACGGGAACGAGCGTCTTGCGGCGCATCCGCTTCTGGATCAGCGCATGGATCGCCGGCTTGCGCGACGCGGCGAGGTGGCAGATCGAATCCAGGCTGACGATCCCCTGCGAGCGCAGCGCGCGGTCGAGCAGATAATCGAGCGTGTCGCGCGTCGCGGCCGCGCGCGGTCGCGTCTCCCAGCCGAAATGCCGCTCGATCAGCTCGTAGCTCTTCACCATGCCGACGCGCTCGCTGATCGTCAGCAATCCGGCGTAGAAGCCGAGCTGAAGCACGCGCTTGGAGGGCTTGCGGCTGGCCCAGGCGTGGTCCTTCTCGACCAGCGCGTCGTCGTCGATGTCGCGGATGGAGATCGCGCCCTCGCGCCGGATGCGAGCGACGAGTTTGCTCAGATCGCGCCTGCTCACGCTGGCGAACCAGGCGCGGGGCGAATCCCTGTGCTCCCTCATGTCCGCGATGAAGAAGCGCAGGTCGCGCGCGGGTATGTAGGAGAGGGCGTGCGTCCAGTATTCGAAGACGCTTTTGTCGACGCTCTGCGCCTGCCTCAGATGGGCGCGCCGGTACTCGGGAATCCGCGACCAGAGGATATGATGATGACAGCGCTCGATGACGTTGATCGTATCGATCTGGACATAGCCGAGATGCTCGATCGCCGCGCGCGTCGCCTCCGGCCCGGAGCCGAACGGCGCGGTCTCGTCGAGCCGTTGCGCCCTGAGCCAGATCAGGCGCGCCTGCGCCCGTGAGAGCGACATGGGTTTGGAGGTTTGGGCGGTCACGCGCGTTGTGTATCCGGATTCGGGGTCCGCGCGGAGCCTGCCGCGCGGATGGCCGGCGGGCCGCCCGATTCCTGCGGTTCTTGTGCGGCCCCGTGAATTCGCCGCCGTTTCCGCCGGACTCGACGCCGCAAGGCAAGCGCTGTATCCATTCGTGAATAGCGGAGCGGGCCGGGGAGAATCTGATGACAAGGATCAATCGCCGACTAGGCGCGGCCGCGGTCGCCGTTCTGGCCGGGCTTGTCGCGGCGCCGCTGAGCGCTGGCGCGCAGTCGAAGGAGGTCGTCGTCTTCGCCGCCGCGAGCATGAAGAACGCCCTCGATGAGATCGCCGCCGGCTGGGCGAAGGCGTCCGGCAAGCCGGCGCCTAAAATCTCCTACGCCGCCAGCAACACGCTCGCCAAGCAGATCGAGCACGGCGCGCCCGCCGATCTCTTCATCTCGGCAGATCTCGACTGGATGAATTTTCTCGCGGGCAAGAATCTCATCAAGCCCGACACGCGCGTCAATCTTCTCGCCAACCGGATCGTGCTCGTCGCCCCGAAGGATTCGACTGCGTCCGTCGCGATCGCGCCGGGCTTCGATCTCGCCAAGGCGCTCGCCGGCGGCAAGCTCGCGATGGGCAATGTGGATGCGGTGCCGGCCGGCAAGTACGGCAAGGCGGCGCTGGAGAAGCTCGGCGCCTGGAACGGCGTGAAGGACAGCATCGCGCAAGCTGAAAGCGTGCGCGCGGCGCTCCTGCTCGTGTCGCGCGGCGAGGCGCCGCTCGGCGTCGTCTACCAGACGGACGCCGCCGCCGATCCGAATGTGAAGATCGTGGGAGCCTTTCCCGAGGACACGCATCCCCCGATCATCTATCCCGTGGCCGTGATGAAAGACTCGACCAACGCCGACGCGGCCGCGTTTCTGTCCTATCTCAGGGGCCCTGCGGCGAGGACTGCGTTTGAGAAGCAGGGCTTCACGGTGCTCGTCAAACCTTCGTCCGGATCGTGACCGGCTGGCTGTCGCCCGAGGAATGGACCGCCGTCAGGCTGAGCCTGCTCGTCGCAACGACCGCGATGATCGCCAGCCTGCCGTTCGGCGTTCTGGTCGCATGGCTGCTGGCGCGCGGTCGTTTCTGGGGTAAATCCGCGCTCGACACGCTGGTTCATCTTCCGCTCATCATGCCGCCGGTGGTGACGGGCTATCTGCTGCTCATCGGCTTCGGGCGGCGCGGTCCGATCGGCGCCTTTCTGGCCGAGCATTTCGGCATTGTTCTGTCCTTTCGCTGGACGGGCGCGGCGCTCGCCTGCGCCGTCATGGGCTTTCCGCTCCTGGTGCGCGCGGTGCGCCTGTCGATCGAAGCGGTCGATCGCAAGCTCGAGGACGCGGCGGGCGCGCTCGGCGCGAGCCCGGTCTGGGTTTTCTTCGTCGTGACTCTGCCGCTCTGCCTCCCCGGCGTGCTGGCCGGCATGATCCTGTGCTTCGCGAAGGCGATGGGCGAATTCGGCGCCACCATCACCTTCGTGTCGAACATTCCCGGCGAGACGCAGACGCTGCCGTCCGCGATCTACACCTTCACGCAGATTCCCGGCGGCGAGGGCGGCGCGCTGCGGCTGACGCTGGTGTCGATCGCGATCTCGATGGCCGCGCTGCTGGCGTCCGAATGGATGGCGCGCCTGATCGGGCGCAAGATCGCCGTCTGATGATCGCCGCCTGATGAGCGCCGTTCTCGATGTCGACGTCGTCCGCCGGCAGGGCGCGTTTTCGCTGAACGCGGCCTTTCGTTCGGACGGGCGGCTGACGGCCCTGTTCGGCCGCTCCGGCTCGGGCAAGACCACGCTCGTCAACGTCATCGCCGGGCTGATCCGGCCCGATCATGGCCGCGTTCTGGTCGATGGCCGCGTTCTGGTCGATCGCGAGCGCGGAATCCTGATTCCGAAACACAGGCGCCGCATCGGCTACGTGTTCCAGGAAGCGCGCCTGTTTCCGCATCTCAGCGTCAGGCGGAATCTTCTGTTTGGCCGCTGGTTCGCGCCGCGCGGCGAGCCGATGCGCGCCGACTTCGAGAAGACGGTGGATATTCTCGGAATAGGAGCGCTGCTCGATCGCGCGCCGGGCGCGCTCTCGGGCGGCGAGAAGCAGCGCGTCGCGATCGGCAGGGCGCTGCTCTCCGATCCGCGTCTGCTCCTGATGGACGAGCCGCTCGCCTCGCTCGACGATGCGCGCAAGCTGGAAATCCTGCCCTACATCGAGCTGCTGCGCGATCAGGCCGGCGTTCCGATCGTCTATGTCTCGCATTCCGTCGCCGAGGTGGCGCGCCTCTCCACCGTTGTCGTCGTGCTGGATGAGGGCAAGGTCGTCGCGGCGGGCGCGACCTCCGATATTCTGAGCCGCATCGACGCGCCGGTGATCGGCGGCGGCCCTGAGGCCGGCTCCGTTCTGGAGGCTGAGGTCATCGGCCATGACAGGGCGTTCGGCCTGACGCAGGCGCGCACGCGCGCGGGCTTGCTTCAGCTTCCCGGATTGTTCGCCGCAGTCGGCGCGACCTTGCGCGTGCGCATCCTGGCGAGCGATCTTCTGCTCAGCCTCAATCCGCTGCAGCAGGTCAGCGCGCTCAATTCGTTCCGCGGCGTGGTGCGCGCGCTCTCGCCCCGCCTCGCCGCCGGCGCGCCCTCGATCGATGTCCAGATCGATTGCGGCGGGGAACTGCTGATCGCCCGCGTCACCGCGAAATCCTCCGAACTCCTGGCTCTCGCGCCGGGACGCGAGGTTTACGCCACGGTGAAGAGCGTGTCGGTGGATTCGCTGGCCGGCGCTTCGTATGAAGGAGCCAGGTAAGAAGCGGGCTGGCGGAGGCGGTCATGGCGACGATGAGCATTCGCGTCGATCTTGCGGGTGAGGGGCGGCTCGGCCCCGGCAAGGTCATGCTGCTGGAGCGCATCGCCGAGCATGGCTCGATCTCGGCGGCCGGCCGCTCGATGGCGATGTCCTACCGCCGCGCCTGGGAGCTGGTGGCCGACATCAACGCCAGCTTCAGGAAGCCGCTGGTGCTGTCGCAGCCGGGCGGCCGTCACGGCGGCGGCGCGAAGCTGACGCCCCTCGGCGAGGAGTTGGTGGCGCATTACCGCGCGATCGAGACGGAGGCGCGCGCCGCCGTGGAGCCGCGCCTGCGCGCGCTTGAAGCGGCGGCGGCGGTGCGCCGGTCCTGATCATCCTCACAGCGCTGCGCCGCCGCGCCGGGCGGCGCTTCAACTGCTCGTCGGCGACTGATCCCTGCGATTGATCGATGCGACGAGGACCGGCCCCGTCGCGCATGCGAGCAGCCCTTTCGCCTTATCGATGCGCGCCGCGTGATCGGCCCCGAGTGCGATGTCTTTCCCGAGCAGCGTGATCGTCGCGGGGCGCGTCGGCGCATAGAGCAGACAGACATCCGCCGCGACATCCATTGTCTCGCCGTCGCGCAGCGCGATCATGTCGATGGTGACGGCGTCACGCGCGCCAAGAAGATTGACGACGTCGACGGCTCCGTCATCGAGGCGGGAAACAATCGGCGTCTCGCCTGAGAATCGCGCGACGCTCAGCGGCGCGCGCAGATCGAGATCGCCGCCCGGCGTTGTCAGGGACAGGCCGCGTCCGCCCACGATGACCTGCGCGCGGTCGAATCCTGAAAGGTCGGAGAAGGGACCGGGCGTGATGATCGAGGTGCGCCCGAGGCGCCAGACCAGTCCGCTCCAGCCTGCGCCGCCGGCGCGCCATTCCGCCGCGATGTCGATGGTGACGCCGCCGCCGTTTTTCCACGGCGATCGTCGATAGTCCGCTGGCGAGAGGCGCAGGATGCGCGGCGAGTCGGGCGATGTCATCGCGCGCACGCTGGCGCGCGACGATGCTTGAATCAATCTCTTTCCGCGCGCGGCTCCCCGTCAGCGGCCGCTGACCCTGCGCCCGAGAAAAGCGCCCAATGCGACGGTTCCGGCGATAACGGCGCCTGTCGCGGCGCCGGGCGTGATCAACTGGCGCGCCGCCGGCGCTGCGGCGAGCGCCGCCGTGGTCAGGACCTCGCCTGCGGACGGCTGCGGCCGCCACAGTTTGGCGAACAGCAACAACACGAGCGCCAGTGCGAACAAGCCGCCTGCGATGATGAAGCTCGCAGCGACGGGGCTGTAGCGGATCGCCAGAATGCCGTGTAGCCCGCCAAGCGCGAAGCCGATGGCGCCGATCGTGAGCAATGCTGCGGCGGCGTAGATCGCGACTCTCGCCGCCTTGCGCCGCCCGGCCGCCACGGCTTGCGTCGCGGCCAGCGCCATGAGCTCCTTGACCATGGTTAGCGGGTCGCGAGCAGGCCGAGCACGAAGCCGACTCCGGCGGCGACGCCGAGCGTGCGCATCGGCCGCCGCTTCAATTCGTCGACCAGCAGCCTCTGCAGTTCCGAAGCCTGTTCTTTGGCGGCGTCCTTCATCACGTCGGTGTCCACACCGACCGTTTTTAGTTTTTCGCCGATATGCGAGACCGCCGTTCCGGCTGCGTCGATCGCGTTGCTCGCAGCGCCTTTCATGCTTTCCATCGTGTCGTCCAGGTCATTGTCGCGTGCGGCTTTCGTCATGGTCGGCTCCTCGGTTGGGTCAGGGACGATAATCGTCTTGGAACGAGAATGGCGCCGGCGCCCGGCGGTTCCTGCGCCTGCGAAATTTAGCTGGGGACGCCGGCTTCCGCGGCGAGTTCGGCTTCCTGTTTGATCGCCCGGTATTTCGCGAAGCTTTCCTGGGCCGCCATGGCGACGAGCAGCAGCGGCGTCGACAGCACCGCGCCGATCGGCCCCCACAGCCAGAGCCAGAAAATGAAGGACAGAAAGACGAGGAAGGGCGACACGGTGAGGCGGTTGCCGACCAGCATCGGCGTCACCCAGTTGCCCTCGAAAAGATGGACCACGTAGAACAGCGCGGCCGGCCACGCCGCGTCGAACACCGTCGCGTTCGCCACCAGTCCCGCCGCGAACATCAGGACCGCGACGATGATCGGCCCGATAAAGGCGAGATAGTTGAGGAAAAAGGCGAGCGCCCCCCAGAAGATCGGATAGGGCAGGCCCGCGATCCAGGCGAGAATCGCCGCGGCGATTCCGATCCCGAGATTCACCACCGTCACTACCCACAGATAGGTCGCGACGCGCGCCTCGATGTCCTCGAAGAACGCGCCGGCTGATTTGCGCGCGTCCTGCCCGAGACACAGCCGCAGCACGCGCGCCTTCAGGTGCCGTCGGGTCGCGAGATAGAAATAGACGGTGAAGATGAAGAGCAGCAGCCCCGCGAGCGCCGCCGACGAGGATGCGGCGATCTCCATCAACGGGTTTCCATCTGATACGTTGACGGCGCCCTTCGAATTGGCGAGCGCGTTCGCTGCTTCCTCCAGCTCGTGAATCATGGCCATCACGCCGGCGAGCTTCGCGCGCAGCGCGGCGAGCATGGCGGGAAACTGGTCGCTGTAAGCGGCGATCGGCGCGGCCAGCAGCGTGAGGGCGGCCAGCCCGACGATGACTCCGAGGAGAACCACGAGCGCGGCGGCGAGGTGCTGGGGGATATTGCGGCGCACCATCCAGTCCACGGTGGGGCCGAGCACGAGGCCGAAGATCACGCCGGCCGTCACGGGCAGGGCGATGATCTTGGTGAGCTGGAGGGACGCGATCGCGAGGATGACGAAGATGCCGACGATGGCGTACCGAACGATGAGGTCGTGCTCCGCCTCGTTCACAGCGCGCGTTTCCTGATCGAGGTCGTCGAAGCGCGCAAAGCCGCGGGCGCTCAGCTTTGAAAGCGGCGTGTTGAACATTCGGGTCCCCATCCAGCGCTGGTTCCGACGGGCGGGCCGGCGCCACGTCGTCAACGCCGTCGGCCCCCGGATGTTCCCTGCGCCTGTCGATCGGGGGAAACAGACGAAACAGAAATGCGGCCTAGGAGAAATGTCGCCGACATGCGCTCCGGGCAGTATGGTAGCTGGGCGCGCGGCTGCTGCGCGGAGCCGGCGGAAGATGGAATGAATTCAGCAATCATGCGGCCGGACAGGAGGGCGCTGCTCGGGAGGTTCGGGGCGGCCGCGGCGCTTCTGGCGTCGGCCGGCCCCTGCGCCGCTCTGGCGCAGGATGATCGTCCCTATCGGATCGTGATCGCTTTTCCGCCCGGCGGCACCAGCACCGCGACCATGGGTCCGCTGGCCGGTCCGCTCGGGCGTCGGCTTGGCGCGCCGGTGGAGCTGGACTATCGGCCTGGCGCGGGCGGCAATGTCGCGACCGTGCATGTCGTCCGCTCGCCGCCGGACGGTCGGACGCTGCTTTTCGGCCATGCCGGGCCGCTCTCGATCAACCACCACATCAATCCGCGCAACTATTTCGATCAGGCCAAGGATCTTGCGCCGGTGGCGCTCGTCACCCGCTTTCCGCTCGTCATCTGCGTCGCTTCGCGTCTCGGGGTGAAAACGCTGGCCGAGTTCATCGCGCTGGCGAAATCGCGCGAGCTGGTGTTCGGCTCGTCCGGCAACGGCTCGATACAGCATGTCGCCGGCGAGGTGTTTCGGCTCAACGTCGGTTTCAAGATGCTGCACGTCCCTTTCTCCGGCGGCGGCCCGATGCAGGAGGCGCTGCTGCGCGGCGATCTCGAGGTGGTGTTTGAGACGGGCTCGAACATCATCACGCATGTGAGGGCGGGCCTGCTGACGCCGCTCGCGGTCATGGCCCCAGAGCGCTTGTCGGCGCTGCCGGACGTTCCGATTCTGTCCGAACTTGGCTATCCGGGGCTTTACGTGTCGGCCTGGTTCGGGCTCCTCGCGCCGGCGGCGACGCCGCAGCCGGAGCGTGACAAGGTGACCGAGGCGGTGTTTGACGTGTTCCGCGACGAGGCGACACGCTCTCTCTTCGAAGAGATGGGCGCCATTCCCGTGCCGCTGGGGCCGTCGGGCTTCGCGGCGCTCATCGACGAGGAGAGCGACCGCTGGCAGGTCGTCGTGCGAGACGCCAGGATCAGGCCGGACTAGGAAGGGCGCTTCGCCGCCGCCGCACGCCATGACGATGACCGCAGACCCTCCGCCCGGCAGGCCGCTTCGCGGTCTTGCGGCGCTGCGCGACCAGCTCCGCTCACGCGAAATCAGCATTCTCATCAGCGGCGGCGTCGCTCTGCTGGTGCTGATCATTCTGGTTGGCGCCGCGAGCGCGGTGCTCGGCCTGCGCACCATCGCGCAGGGTTACGGGCGCCAGCAATCCTTCAGCGCCGTCGTCCAGACCGCGACGGCCATCGACGAGAATCTTCTGCGCCTGCGCATCGCGGCCAGCGAATATCTCATGTCGGGGCGGGCGCTCGACAAGGACAAGATGATCGAGGCGTCGCGCGCGCTCGTCAGCCGCGTCGACGCCGGCTCGCTCGCGCTGCGCGAGGTGGGATTCGGCGAGGTCGTCGACGCCTTGCGGGCCCGCCTCGATCTCCAGCGCTCCGTCATCGAGACGCTGGGCGAGCTGCGCGAGCACCGCGCGCGGAAATCGGACGAGTTCGTGCAGCTCAGCAACAACGCGCTCGAGATGCTGGATGAGATCGTGCCGCGCGCCTTCGAGTTCGGCGATTTCGAGGGATCGAACCGCGCTCTCCGCGTGCGCGAGAATCTGCTCGCCGCGCAGGGCGAGGTGCTCGTCTGGCTGTTGTCGCGGCGCAAGACCTCGCTGGCCATGATGGATGATCGCTGGACGGAGCTCGTCAGCGCGACGCGAAGGCTGCAGTTCACCTTGCGCGAGACGCGCGACCGCGACGCCACAGCCCGCGTGCGCGACAAGGTCGAGCCGCAGAGCGCGCTGATCATGGAGCTGGATCGGGCGACGCAGGACGAATCCAACCTCGACCGCGTTCTCGATCAGGAGAACGGGCTGATCCAGGCCTTGTCCGACCAGTTGCGCACGCGCGCGACCCAGGGCGAGGCGGTGCTGACGGCGCGCCTCAACGCGACGTTCGATCGGGCGCGGCAATGGACGATCCTGTTCGCGTCCCTCGCCGGCATGGTCGGGCTTCTCAGCGCCGCTTACAGCTTCCAGCGCACGGTGCGGCCGATCCGGCGCATCACGAGGACGCTCGATTCGCTCGCGTCAGGTCAGCTTGAAACGCCGGTCCCCTTCGTCGACGCGCGCAACGAGCTTGGCCAGATGGCGCGCGCCGCCGACGTGTTCAAGAACGCGATGATCGAGGTGCAGCGCTCGCGGGCGGTTTTCCAGACCGTGCTCGACAATCTGCCGGACGGGGTGATGCTGTTCGACCGGGACAGGCGCTGGCTGATGTGGAACCGGCGGCTCGTCGAGTATCAGCGCTTTCCGCCTGATTTCGCCAAGATGGGCGTCGGCGCGGACGAGATCATCCGCTATCAGGCCGATCGCGGCGATTTCGGTCCCGGCGATCCGGAAGAGCATGTGCGTGTCGGGCTTGAGCGGATGTGGGCGTCGGGCGGCGCGCGCTATCATCGGCGCGACTCCGCCGGGCGCTTCATCGAGTTCAACTTCATTCCCCTGCCGGGCGGCGAACTGCTCGCCTATTACCGCGATCTCACCGAAATGAAGGAGACGCAGGAGGCGGTGCAGAAGGCGACCGAGCTTCTGCAGGACGCCATCGAGGGCTTGGCGAGCGGCTTCGCCATCTATGACGAGCGCGATCGTCTGATGATCTGGAACAGCCGCTTCGAGAATCTGACGCCCCATCTCGACGGTTTCCGCAAAGCGGGCGCGACGCTGGAGGAGATGCTGCGCGGCGCGCTCGCGGCCGGCCGCATCGCGGAGGCGAAAGGCAAGGAGGAGGAATGGCTGTCGCTGTTCCTGACCCGTCATCAGGAGGCGACCGAGCGCGGTGTGACCCGGCTCGACGACGGCCGCTGGGTTCATATCGAGAAGCAGCGCACGAACGCCAATCATATCGTCTCCGTGTTCACCGACGTCAGCGACATGAAGCGCGGCGAGCAGGCGGTGCGCGACGCGCGCGAGCGGCTGCAGGACGCGATCGAAAGCCTCGGCAGCGGTTTCGTGCTCTGCGATCCGGACTCGCGCCTGATCGCCTGGAACAGCAGGATGAGGGAGATGCTGCCCGGCCTCGCGGACGAGATGCGCATCGGCGCGCGCTTCGGCGACGTCGTGCGCGCCGCCCTCACGCGCGGCATCCTGCGCAGCGAGCAGAAGTCCGACGACTGGATCGCCGAGCGGCGCGAGAGCCGGGACGCGCGCCCGGCCGGATACGTCTCGGAGACGACCGTCGAAACGAGCCTGGGGCGCTGGCTGCGCATGACGCGCCAGAAGAGCGCCAGCGGCAACATCGTTGCGATCCTCGTCGACATCACGGAAATGAAGAACCGCGAGATCGAGCTCGATGCGCTGGTATCGGCGCTCGAGGCGGCGCGCGACGCCGCCTACAAGGCTCAGCGCGACGCGGAGGCGGCGAACCAGGCGAAATCGACCTTCCTCGCGACGATGAGCCACGAAATCCGCACGCCGATGAACGGCGTGCTCGGCATGCTCGAAGTGCTGGAGCACGGCCAACTCGGCGACCGCCAGCGCACGCAGGTGCGCCTTGCGCGGCAATCGGCCATGTCGCTGCTCAACATCATCGACGACGTGCTCGACTTCTCCAAGATCGAAGCGGGGCGGCTCGAGCTTGAAACCGTCGATGTCGACATGCTCTCCCTCGTCGAGGGCGTCGCGGAAACGATGACCGAAAGCGCGAGGCGCAAGGGGCTCGCTCTTTACGCGGAGACCGATCCGCTGCTGCCCGAGATCATTCTCGGCGATCCGACGCGCCTGCGTCAGATCCTCTTCAATCTCGTCGGCAACGCGATCAAGTTCACAGAAGCCGGCTCCGTCAGCATCGTCGTCGAGAGCATCGCGCGCGAGGGCCGCGCGCTGATGCGGCTGACGGTCGCTGACACCGGCATCGGCATGACGCCCGAGCAGCGCGAGCGGTTGTTTGTTCCTTTCGAGCAAGCGGACGCGACGACGACGCGGCGGTTCGGCGGCACGGGCCTTGGCCTGTCGATCGTCGCGCGGCTGGTCGAACTGATGGGCGGCGCCATCGCGGCGCAGAGCGCTCCGGGGCATGGCTCCGTCTTCACCGTTGAGGTCCCCGTCAGGGCTGGAGCCGCGCCGGACAATCGTCCGCAGCCGCTCGCCGGCGTGTCGGTCGCCGTTGCGATGGCCGACAGCGACGCCGCCAGGCGGCTCGCGGGTCACCTCGCGCGCGCCGGCGCGTCGATCGAGATTCTCAGCCCCGAGGACGAGGCGCGTCCGGCCGACGCCGGCGCCGCCTGCGACCTGCTGATCGCCGAGCGCGCCATGGTCTTCGACGCGCGCGCCGCCGCGCGGCCTCGCTGTCCGCGCCGGCGCGTCTATCTGGACGGCTGGGATGCGCGGCCCGCCGACGAATTCAGCCGGTCGGCGCCCATGCCCTGGCGTGTGGATGGCGTGATCGCCGCTGCAGCCGCGCTGGTTGGCAGAACGGCGCCCGCGGCGCTGCGCAAGCCCATGCTCGCCAGCGACCGCTGGGTGCATGATCTCAGCGAGCCGGCGCCGCATCCGGCGAACGATGCGGCGCCTTTGGCCGCCGCCGACCGATCGGCGCCGCGCCGGAACATCCTGATCGTTGACGATCATCCGGTGAATCGCGAGGTGATCCGGCGTCAGCTCGAATTACTCGGCCATGAGTCCGATGAGGCGGAGAACGGCTCGTCGGCTTTCGCCCTATGGCAAAGCGGCCGTCACCGCATCGTCATCACCGATTGCCATATGCCGGTGCTCGACGGCTTCGGATTGACCGCCGCGATCCGCGCCGCCGAGGAGGGGGACGCGCGGCGCACGCCGATCGTGGCGCTGACCGCCAACGCGCTCGCCGGAGAATCCGAGCGGTGCCTCGCCGCCGGCATGGATGATTATCTGGCGAAGCCTGTTCCTCTGGAGAAGCTGCGCGCCACGATCGAACGATGGCTCGAGCCCGGCGCTCCCGCGCCGCGCGCGCCGGCGCGGGAGCCGCAGGACAGGCCGGAGCCGGCTCTGGATCGCAGCGTTCTCGCGGATCTCTTCGGAGACGACGACGCCACCATCGATCGACTCATCGGCTCCTTCGTCGAGACCACGCGCGCTGCGCTCGCCGACATCGATCAGGCCTTCGACCGCGGCGACGCTCCGTCGATTTCCGACATCGCCCATCGCATGAAGGGATCGGCCCGCATGGTCGGCGCGCGAAAGCTCGCCGAGGTCGCGGAGGAGATCGAGAAGGCGGCGAAAGCGGGCGACGTCGCGGCGGCGCGGGCGCATCTGCGCGGGCTGCAGAGCGCGGTGGAGAACACGTTGCGCGCGGCCCGCGGCTGACGCCCCATGATCCTGTTTCGCTCGCCGCGCAACGCTCCGTGGGTCCGGTTGTCATGTGCGTTGGCGCACAGCCGGATACGCATGGGTCGATCATGCCGGCGCGGGCGGCGGATTGACCGCTATTTGGCCCGTGGCCATCATCCCCTCAGGGTGCGAGAGTCGGCTGATTTGACGAGATGATGAGCGGGGCGACGCCGGCCGGCGCAAACAAGCCGTCGATCGTGGTGGTCGAGGATGACGCGTTCCAGCGGGACGCCGTCGTCGAATATTTGTCGAAACAGGGCTTCAGGGTCTCCGGCGTCGAGGGCGGCGGCGGACTTCGGCGCATCGCCGACCGGCAGATGCCCGATCTTGTGATTCTCGACGTCAGCCTGTCGGGAGAGGATGGATTCGCGCTGGCGCGCTACCTGCGCGAGCGTAGCGCCAAGGTCGGGGTCATCATGTTGACCGCGAGCGCTGACACGGTCGACCGCGTGATCGGACTCGAATCCGGCGCCGACGATTACGTGACGAAACCCTTCAACGCCCGCGAGCTTCTGGCGCGGGTGAAAAGCGTGCTGCGGCGCTCGCTACGATCAGCGCCGCCGCCCAGGCTGGACAGGGTCCGCATGGGCTCGGGCACGCTCGATCTCACGCGCCGCGTTCTGATCGATGCGAACGGCGTCGAGCAGACTCTGGCGGCGAGCGAATTCGATCTGCTGAAACTCTTCGCCGACAACCCCAATCGCCCGCTCGCGCGCGATTGGCTTCTGGAAAGCACCAGCCATCGCGATCTTGAGGCCTTCGATCGCGCGATCGACCTGCGCATTCTCAGGCTGCGCCGCAAGATCGAGAAGGATCCGAGCCATCCCGAGGCGATCAGGACGGTGCGCGGCATCGGCTACATGTTCGTGCCGCCGCTCGACTGAGCGCGTCTATTTCGCGAGCTTGTCGCTTCCCCGGGTCGTCGGCGTTTCCGACGGCGCATAGCCGAACACATCGCCATAAGCCCGCGTGAAGGCGGAATGGCTGGCGTATCCCACGGCGTCGCACGCTTCGCTGATCGTCATCGCGCCGCTTGAAATGCGGTCATGAGCCCATTCGAGCCGGACGCGGCGCGAATATTCATGCGGCGTGAGGCCGTAGATTTCGCGAAAGCCCGCGTTCAGCTTGTTGCGGTTGAGGCCGAGGCGGAGCGCGAGATCACGAAGGGAGGGCGGATTGCGCATCTCTTTGCGATAGATCAACGCCGCCGTTTCGATGCGCGCCTGCTCCCGCCGCGCCGCGGGAATACGGAAATTGTTCGTCGGCCGGTCCATCTGATTGAGATGGGCGATCGCTTCACACAGCAGTTCGAGGATTTTCGATTTCAGGAAGATGGAGCGCAGAACGTCGTCGAACCGGCATTCGAAGATCTGCTCCATCGATATCCATGACCAGGGCGCCAGTGGAATCTCCATAGAGAATTCAGTCCCTGGGACGCCGTTTATGAGTTTCTTCACGTCGTCGGGAAGACGGTCGATATCGAGGCCGAAACGGTCGATGAGGCATTGCGGATCGGCGAAAACCACGACGCCTTCGAGCTTCTGCGGCGCGATGCGGGGCGTGTGTTTCGCAAGGGATTCCGACGCGATCGTCATCCGGGCCATGACCGGCTTGATCAGATAGATGTGCCGCGCGAGCTGGACCGAATAATTTCCAGTTTTGACAAATGAAAAAGAGATGCGCTTCCGGCGCTGCGTGCGCAGCGCGTAGGGTTGCAGCACGTCGAGATCGAAAATGCTGGCGAGAACGCCATCCTCGATGTGCCGGTATTCCCCGATCCGGGTCAGCGAAGGGTCTCTCGCCGATCCCCTGACCTCTGCGAAAGAAACGGAATCCGTGGATCGGAGGGCGTGAAAGAGATCGTTGAGGTCGACATCGTAACGCAGCTGCATGCTGGCCTATGGTGTTTGCCGGCCGGTTGCGCCCCCATACCGCATGAGCAGCGCCCGTCTCACTTGCGGCAATCTAACCAAACGGCGGCTGAACGTGGCTATAGTCTTTTGGCGCTGCCATGCGTTTAAACTCCGGGGCTGTGAGGTTCTTTGGAGCGAGATGACGATCAGCGAAAAGAACGTGCGAACCTGCGCACCGCTTTTTGAGCCTCGGCGCGACATTGAAGCGGTCGGGGCGAGCGGTCGGCCTGCGCGCCGCGAATCGCCATCTTCCTGTCAGAGCGCCACGCGACTGATTTGATGACTTCAGCGCGCTGCTGGTCCTGGCTGTATCGCAAGCATTTGTCGAAAAATTCACGCGCCGTCGAGAAAGCCGACCGGGCGGAAAATAGAGAACCATAAAGCGGTTCATCCAAGAAAAAGAAAACCGTGTTTCGTGTATCGGAATGCAACCGTGAGAAGGTTGGTCAATCTCGCAAGCAATCAGTAGGAAAAGAAAACGCCGGCGCCGCATGTGCTGCGGCGCCGGCGGGACTTGCTCCGTCGCGCTGGCGGGGCGGTCCTAGCGCGCTGGAACAAGGGTCTCGCGTCCGACGCCCTGCGTGTCGGCGAGCGTCCAGAGGCCCTGCATCGAGCCGTCGTTCATGATCTGATAGATGGCGAGGCCGACCTTTCCCTTCAGGGAGTACGCGGCGGTGAAGGCGTTGCTGTTGCGCATGCATATACCCTCCGACACTGTCCCCACGTCCCAGATGATGCGGCAGCTGTTCTCTGACGTGATCACGATCCTCGCCCGGCCGCGATAGTCGGTCCCGTTCACGTTCACGCCGATGACATTGTACGAGCCGGCGACGTTCTGGGCCTGCGCGGCGCCCGCTGTGGCTATGAGGACGGCGCAGGCGGCAAGAAGATGTTTCACGAAGGCCCCTGAATAGAAGTTTACGCTAGGGCGCCCAGCAGGAGCCGGCCTGCAAGGAATCCCGCGCCGAAGGCGGCGACGCCGAAGGCGATTTTTGGAGACAGGGGCGGTCGCGGCCACGTCCATTGGCGGCGGGAGCGCGCGATCGTCGGTCCGGACGGGAACAGGATCATCTGGTCGGGATGCAGCGAAGCCGGAGAGACGCCGCCGGGCCGCAGGATGACGTCGCGCGTCATGACGGGGCGCCCGGATCGGAGAGGGGCGGGAGCGGAGCGGCGGCCTGCGCGGCGTCGACCCCCGCGCCGCACGACGAGAAGCCGACGCATGCCGCGGTCACTGTCGCCGACGCGACGAATGCGCCGGAAAGAAGCAGCATACAGAAGGCGCCGATCAGACGCTCTCCGCGCGTCGCGCGCCGAGGCGGCGTGAAGCCCTGATGGGATGCGGTTCGCCTGCTCATGGTCCCCTCCTGCCGGGGAGCCGGCCCCGGCAGGCGTCACGCTAGGGCGCCGCCTTTTCATCGCGATGTCGCGGCGGTCCGGATTCGGTTTCGCTGGCTGTCCGATTGTTTCGTCCGGACCGCTTCCGCGAAACAATCGCCCGTCGACCATGCGGCGGGGACGGACGGCGCCGGCGCGGGTTTACGGTTGATTTGGGCGTGCGCTATGAGGGCGGCGCCCCGTCGCCGAATGCCCGCTATTGCCGATCATGCAAAAACAAATCGCCGCCTTTCGCGGCGATATCGAAGCGCTTCGCGGGATCGCCGTCCTGTCGATCCTGCTGTTCCATATCGACGAGGCGCTATGTCCCGGCGGCTTTGCCGGCGTCGATGTGTTTTTCGTGATCTCGGGATACCTGATCACCGGGCAGATATTGAGCCAGGGCGATTGCTTCAGCTTTCGAGATTTCTACGCGCGGCGCGCCCGCCGCCTCGGGCCCGCGCTCGTCGTCACCGCGGCGCTCTCGCTCATCGCGGGCTGGTCCCTGATGTCCCCGCAGGATTACGCCAGCCTGGCCGCGTCCGCGCTCGCCTCGCTCGGTGCGGCGGCCAATCTCTATTTCTACTGGGCGCAGAATTATTTCGACGGCTCGAATCTGACGAAGCCGCTTCTGCATGTCTGGTCGCTGAGCGTCGAGGAGCAGTTCTATTTTGCCTGGCCGGCGCTTCTCGTGATCGCGGCGCGCAGCCGCGCGCTGTCGCTGTCGGCGCTGATGGCGATCGCAGGAGGTCTGTCCCTGCTGGCGAGCATTGTCGCGGCGCGCTTCGATGCGTCCCTTGGATTCTATCTGACGCCCTTTCGCGTCTTCGAGTTCGCGTTCGGCGGCGGCGTATGGCTATGGCGGCGGCCTCTCTCACAGGCCCTCGCGACATGGATGGGAGCGGCCGGGCTTGTTCTCATCGCGGCGTCGTTCGTTGTGTTTGGCGCCGGATCGGCCTGGCCTGCGGCCAATGCGTTGGCGCCGTCGGTGGGCGCGGCGCTGTTCATTGCGGCCGGCGGCGCCGGCGCGGCGAACCGCCTTGCCGCGAACGCGCCGCTGCGGCTTGTCGGGCGGACCTCCTATTCCATCTATCTCGCGCACTGGCCGCTGATCGCGTTTTACAGCTACTGGCTGGTGACGCCGCCGACGGCGCCGGCGAAGGCGGGGCTCTTCGTCGCGTCGCTGATCGGCGGCGCGCTCTTGTTTGCGCTGGTGGAGCAGCCGTTCAGAGCGTCCTCCCGCGGTCGGCCCGAGCCATTGTCGCTGTCGTCGCGGCTGGTGAGGCGCGGCGCGCTCATCCTCGCCGTCCTTGCGCCCGCGGCGACGGCTGTCTTCGCCATCGGCGTCGCGGCGAGCGGCGGCGTTCCGCAGCGTCTCGCCAAGGGACGCGCGGAGCGGCCGGGCGAATTGTCCTACGCCGGCGATGCGTGCAACGCCTATTACAGCCGCTGCGCGTTCGGGGATCTGTCGTCGCGCCGCACGGTGTATCTCGTCGGCGACAGCCATGCGCTGAACTGGGTCGCGGGCCTCGACGAGCTGTTCCGCCGCAAGCATGTTCGCGGCGTCGCGCTTTACAATCATGGCTGCCTGTTTCTTGTCGGCGTCGCTACTTATCAGCGCGGGACCGAGGACAAGACCTGCCGGAAGAATGTCGAACAGGCGTTCGCGCAACTCGCGAGCGATGACAGCCCGGTGATTCTCGGCGCCGACTGGATGCGGTATCAGGGCGCGGTCGCAGCGGACGGCGATTCTTCGGCGCAGGCCGCCGATGCGGATTTCGCCGCCTTCATCGAACGCCGTCTGGCGATGACGCTTCGCGCGATCGGCGCGGCGCACAGGCCTGTCGTGATCGTCGGCCAAAGCCCGCGTCTCGGCGTCGATGTTGGCCGGTGCCGGTCCCGGCCGGGCGCGACCGAAGCGCAATGCGCTCCGCGCGAGCCGACTCTCATCCGCGAGGAGGCGGCGCGCATCGATCGGATTCTGGCGAGCGGCGCGAAGGATTACGGCGCCGTCGCGTTCGTGGACCCTGTCGGGGCGTTCTGCGACGCGGCGCGCTGCGCCACGGGCGACGGCGCCGCGATCTGGTTTCGCGACGCGTCCCATCTGACGGTGGATGGCTCGCGGGCTCTGGTTTCCCGCGTCGGGCCGGCGCTGGAGTCGGCGCTGCGGCTCGATCCGTGACGCGCGCTCAGGGGCGGGCCGGCAGGTTGAGCGCCGTCCAGTCGCTTCTTGGAATGGGCTCGCCGACCTCGAATTCAAACGCGATCATTGTCGTTCTGTCGCGCGACGCGCGGCAGGTGAAAGAAAGATTGATCCAGTCCCTGCCGCTGTGAAAGGCCGCGCCCGCGGCGCTGAGCAGGTCGCCTTTCGTTGTCGTGTCGGCCCTTGCATAGGCGATGACCCGGTCCGGACGCAGATCGGGATAGGCGCGCGCGATCTGCGCCATCGCTTCGAGGTTGCAGAGCTGCTCGAAGCGCCCGTCCGCATCGAGCGATTTCAGGAAGGCGACGGTCCCGCGGCTGCGCGGATTGGCGAGCACGGAGGCGGCGAGCATCGCCGTCGGGCGGATCGGCTCATGCCGTCGCCGTTGCGGCGGCGTCGGGACCGCGACGGGCGGCGGGTGCGGAATGGCGGGCGAGCCGGATGGCGTCGGCGGCGCGGAAGAGGCCGGCGGGGAGGGCGGCGCTTCGACAGGCGGCGCAGGCTCGGCCGGCTTCGCGGGCGGCGCGATGGCCGCGAACTGGTCGGAGGTCCACACCTCGACGGGAACGGCTTCTTCCGGCGCTTCCGGCGCGCGCGGAGGCGGCGACATCAGAATGAGGCCGGCGGCCAGCCCGTGCAACGCGGCCGAGAGAGCGATGGCCCACAGTGAAAAGCGCCGTTTCTCCCCGCGCGCGGAGGCTCGGGGAGGAAAGGGGGCCGGGACATCCTCTTCGCTCAGCGCCGCGCGTGTCATGCTCTCGCCCGCAGGCGTTCGCGCGGCCGGACGGCGAAGCGAACGGAGGCTCGATGACCGGCGATTGCGGCGAAGGTTCGCCCGCAGCGCTCCTGCAAGGCTCCCCAGAACGGATCAGCCCCGCGTGACCGAGATTCCGCCATCCACGAGCATCGCTGCGCCCGTCATGAAACTCGACGCGTCCGATGCGAGGAAAAGAGCAGCCTTCGCAATCTCTTCTGGGCGAGCGACGCGCTTCAGCGCATGCAGCCCCTCGATGAAGGATCGCAGATTCGGGTCGGCGCCTGGCGCATCCCAAACGGCGATGGGGGTATCCGTTCCGCCGGGCAGCAGAGCGTTCGCGCGTATGCGTTGCGCGCCGAATTCGGTCGCAATCGATCGGACGAGCCCGACAAGCCCGGCCTTCGCCGCGGCGTAGGCCGGCATGCCAGGAAAACCGGTCGCATAACCGACGAAGCTCGATGTGAAGATCAACGAGCCGCCGCCCCGCGCGATCATCGCAGGCAGCTGGTATTTGGCGCAGAGAAACGCGCTGGTGAGATTGACGTCGAGAGTCTCGCGCCATTCGGCGGACGACATTTCGTGAAGCGGTTTCATCGCGCCGACGATTCCGGCGTTGTTGAAAGCGATGTCGAGACCGCCGAAACGTTCATTGGTGACGGTGACAAGATGCTGCGCATGCGCTTCATCGGCGACGTCGCCGGCAACGGCGATCGCCGTTCCGCTATCCGCTTCGATCGCCGCCGCAAGCTCGTTAAGTTCGGCCGACCGCCTTGCCGTGATCACGAGTTTCGCGCCTTCGCGCGCGAACAGCGTCGCCGCTGCGCGCCCGATGCCGGAGCTTGCGCCGGTGATGATTGCGATCTTGTCCTTCAGGGCGGTCATGGCGGAGCCTCATGTTGCGCCGCGAACCGCGGCGTGACTCCGTTCTCAGAACGGCGGCCGCGCTCCCACCCGTTTCTTCCGCCCGATTCTTATGACGCGCGGGGGCCGCGGCGTCGTGTTCGATCGCCGAGCGGCGACGCTGTTCCGGCGATGCGGTTCTCATGAAAAAGCCCGGCGCTGGGCCGGGCTTAATGCGTTCAGGAACTGGGTCGCTCAGGATCTGACGTGAAGCGTGTTCACGCCTGCACGCCCTCCACATACCAGTCCATCTTGTTGAGCGCCTCGTCGGTCGCCTTCTCGCCGGCCTTCAGCCGCTCCGCGCCCTTGTTGTCCTTGACCGGGCCGGTGATGGGATGGACGGCGCCCGAGATGATGTCGGCCTGGATTTTGTCGGCTGCGGCGCGCGCTTGCGGCGTCATCGCGTCATTGTAGGGCGCGAGCTTGACCATGCCTTCCTTCAGGCCGCCCCACACGTCGCCGGTGACCCATTTGCCGTCGAGCGCGAGCTTCGTGCGGTCGATATAATATTGCGACCAGTCGTCGACGATCGCGGTCAGATGCGCCTTCGGCGCGAAGTTCTTCATGTCGGACGCCTGGCCGAAGGCGAAAACGCCGCGCTGCTCCGCCGCCTGCAGGGGCGCCGCGGAATCGGTGTGCTGGGTGATCATGTCGCAGCCCTGGTCGATCAGGGCCTTCGCCGCGTCCGCTTCCTTGGCCGGATCGTACCAGGTCGAGGCCCAGATCACCTTCGTCTCGAAGTTCGGATTGATCTTGCGCGCCGCGAGCGTGAAGGCGTTGATGCCCATCACCACTTCGGGGATGGGGAACGAAGCGACATAGCCCGCCTTGCCCGACTTCGACATCAGGCCGGCGATCGTGCCGATCACGGCGCGCCCTTCGTAGAAGCGCGCATTGTAGGTCGCGAGATTCTTGTCGCGCATATAGCCGGTGGCGTGCTCGAAATAGGTGTTCGGGAACTGCTTCGCGACTTTCGCCGTCGGCTGCATGAAGCCGAACGAGGTTGCGAAGATCAGCTTGTTGCCGGCCTGGGCGAGCTGGCGGATGACGCGCTCGGAGTCCGGTCCTTCCGCGACATTCTCGACGAAATTCGTCTTGATCTTGTCGCCGAGCGCCTTCTGCAGCGCGAGGCGCCCCTGATCGTGGGTGTAGGTGTAGCCGTGGTCGCCGATCGGCCCGACATAGACGAAGCCGACATTCATCGGCGCCTGCGCGTGGGCGTCGCGCGCGGCGAGCGGCAGCGCGGCGCCCGCAGCGGCGCCGGCGAGAATGGTTCTGCGGTCGATCATGCGCGTCATCTTGTTCCCCTTCAGGTCGGTCACGCGGTTGCGAACGGTTTTCCGAGACATGCCGGCGCGCTTCCTTCCGCGCCGGCGCGGCGCATCGAGATCAGCGTCAGCACGACCACGGTTGCGAGATAAGGGAGCATGGCGAGGAACTCGGGCGCAAGCCATGTCGCGCCCATCGCCTTGGCCTGGAGCTCGAAGGTCGCCACCGCGCCGAACAGCCAGGCGCCGAGCAGCAGCCGGCCCGGCTTCCACGAGGCGAAGACCACGAGCGCGAGCGCGATCCAGCCGCGTCCCGCCGTCAGCCTGTCGGCCCACATCGGCGTCAGCGCCAGCGAGAAATAGGCGCCCGCCAGCCCCGCCATCGCCCCTCCGAACGCCACGGCGGCGGCGCGGATCGCGATCACGGGATAGCCGATGGCGTGGGCGGAGGAATCCGATTCTCCCACCGCCCGCAGGATGAGGCCGGGCCGCGTCGATGTCAGAAACCACGCCGTCGCTGCCGTCAGCGCGATCGCGCCATAGACAAGGATGTCGTAGCCGAACACGACGCGCAGGACCGGATGATCCGACAGCGCCGCCGGCAGCAGCGGCTCGAGCCTGCCGACCGTGCGGCCGACGAACGGCTTGCCGATCAGCGACGAGACGCCGACGCCGAAGATCGTCAGGGCGAGTCCGGTCGCGACTTGGTTGGCCGACAGGGTCAGCGTCAGAAAGGCGAAGATCATCGCCGTCGCGACGCCCGCGGCCATCGCCGCGAGGAATCCGGCGAGCAGGCTGCCTGTCGCGACCGTCGCGCCGAAGCCGCACACCGCGCCGCACAGCATCATCCCTTCGACGCCGAGATTGAGCACGCCCGATTTCTCGACCACGAGTTCGCCGAGCGACGCGAGCAGAATCGGCGTCGCCGCGATCAGGATCGTCATGATGATCGAGATGACGATCGTCGTGCTCATGCGCCGGCCCTCGCGTGCGCCGGGCCGCCGACACGGATGCGGTATCGCGCCAGCACGTCGACCGCGAGCAGGAAGAACAGCAGCATCGCCTGGAAGACGCCCGCCGCCGCCTGCGGCAGTCCGGCGGAGGTCTGCGCCAGCTCGCCGCCGACATAGGTGACTGCAAGCAGGAGCGCGCCGGCGATCACGCCGAGCGGATCGAGACGGCCGAGAAAAGCGACGATGATCGCGGTGAAGCCGTAATTGGCGGGGAATTGCGGAACGAGTTGCCCGAACGGCCCAGCGGCTTCGAGCGCGCCGGCGAAGCCCGCGAGCGCGCCGCTGATCAGCAGCGTCGCCCAGATCGTCCGGTTCTCGCTGAAGCCCGCATGGCGGGCGGCCTGCGGCGCCATGCCCACGAGCCTGACGCTGTAGCCGAACAGGGAGCGGCTCATGAGGATCCAGGCGATGATCGCGACGGCGATCGCGATCGGAACGCCGAGATGCACCAGCGATCCCTCAATGATCGCCGGCAGCGTCTGGCTGTCGCTGAACATGCGCGTCTGTGGGAAATTGAACCCTTGCGGATCCTTCCACGGGCCGCGCACGAGATAATAGAGAAGCTGGATCGAGACATAGGTCAGCATCAGGCTGACGAGGATTTCGCTCACCTTCCAGCGCACGCGCAGAAACGCCGGAATCGCCGCCCACGCCGCGCCGCCGGCGGCGCCGGCGACCAGCATCAGCGGCAGAATCCACCGGCCCGACATCTCCCACGTCGCGAGCGCCGCGCCCGTCGCGAAGATGGCGCCGAGGATATATTGCCCCTCGGCGCCGATGTTCCACACATTGGCGCGAAAGCCGATCGAGAGGCCCGTCGCGATCAGGATCAGCGGCGCCGCCTTGATGAGAAGATCGGGCCAGCGCACGGGGTCGAGCAGCGGCGCGAGCGCGATCTGCTCGATGGCGAGAGCGCCATTGTAGCCCATCAGCGTGAAGGCGATGAAGCCGGCGATGAGCGTCAGCAGCACGGCGAGCGCCGGCGACAATGCGCGCATGACCGCGCTCGGCTCGCGCCGCGGCTCAAGCCGGAGCATGCGCGCGCTCCTCCCGCCGCTGCGCGGCCTCGCCGTGAACGCCGCCCATCAGAAGCCCGATCTGCTCGATGCTGACGCCCGAGATCGCGAGCGGGGCGGAGAGCTTTCCCTCATTGATCACCGCGAGCCTGTCGCACAGCGTCAGAAGCTCGTCGAGATCCTGGGAGATGATGACGATGGCCGAGCCGCGCGCGGCGAGATCGACGAGCGCCTGATGGATCGCGGCGGCCGCGCCGGCGTCGACGCCCCAGGTCGGCTGTGAGACGATGAGCGCGTCCGGCGTCTGCAGGATTTCGCGGCCCATGATGAATTTCTGAAGATTGCCGCCGGAGAGGCTGCGCGCGAGGGCTGAAACGCCGTGCGCCTTGACGGCGAAGCGTTCGATGATGCGCGCCGCATAGTCGCGCGTCTTCGCGGTCGCGATGAAGCCGTGCTCGACGAGGCCGAGCCGCTGCCGGGCGGTCAGAACGGTGTTTTCCGCGAGCGTGAAATCGGGCGCGGCGGCGTGGCCGTTCCGCTCCTCGGGGACTGCGCACAGCCCGAGCCTGCGGCGCCGGCCGGGTCCGAAAGCGCCGATGGCGCGCCCGTCGAGCGTGATCATGTCGGGCGCGCTGCGCGTCTCGCCCGAAAGGGCGAGCAGCAGCTCTGTCTGCCCGTTGCCGGCGACGCCCGCGATCCCGAAGATCTCGCCGGCGCGGACCGACAATGAGATATCCTTCAGCGCGACGCCGAAATGGCCCGGCGCCGGATGCGAGAGATGCGCGACCGCGATGCGCTCCTGGCCGCCGCCCGCGCGCGCCGCGCGCGCCACGGTTTTCAGCTCCGCGCCGATCATCATCTCTGCCATGCGCCGCGTCGATTCCTGCTTCGGATCGCAGGAGCCGACCACCTTGCCGCCGCGCAGGATCGTCGCCCTGTCGCACAGCGCTTTGATCTCGCCGAGCTTGTGCGAGATGTAGAGGATGGAGCAGCCCTCGCGCGCGAGCTGCCGCAGCGTGTCGAACAGCCGGTCCGCCTCCTGCGGCGTCAGAACCGATGTCGGCTCGTCCATGATGAGCAGCTTCGGATTCTGCAGCAGGCAGCGCACGATCTCGATGCGCTGCCGCTCGCCGACGGAAAGCGTATGCACCGTGCGGCGCGGATCGAGCGGGATGGCGTAAGCGGAGAGAATCTGCGCGACCTTGCGCTCCAGCTCCCGCCGGTCGATCGCGTGATCGAATCCGAGCGCGATGTTCTCGATCACGGTCATCGGCTCGAACAGCGAGAAATGCTGGAACACCATGCCGACGCCGAGCTTGCGCGCGGCTTTCGGACTGGGAATGGCGACGGGCGCGCCCCGCCAGCGGATGACGCCTTCGTCCGCCTGCTGCACGCCGTAGATGATCTTCACGAGGGTCGATTTCCCCGCGCCGTTCTCACCGATCAGCGCGTGGATTTCCTCCGGCGCGACCGCGAAGCTGATGGCGTCGTTCGCGCGCACGCCGGGGAAGCTCTTCCCGATGCCGGCGAGTTCGAGCAGCGGCGGAGCCTCAGGCGGCGCGGCCATCCGCGACCTCCGTCTGCGCCGTCGCCCGCTCCGCTGAAAAAAGCGCGCGCACGATGTCGGCCGCCGTCAGCGCCGCGATGATCTCCGGCCGTTTGTCGCGCAGGCCGCCGCCGATCGGGCAGGTGAGGCGGGCCAGTTGCTCGCGCGTTCCGCCGCGCTGCGCGAACCAGCGCGCGAAACGGACTTTTTTCGTCGCCGAACCGATCATGCCGACATAGGCGGCGTCGCCGCGCCGGAGGCCCGCGTCGGCGAGCCGGTAATCGAGCGCGTGGCTGTGGGTCAGAATGATGAAGGCCGCGTTTGTCGGCGCTTCGTCGAGCGCGGTCTGCGGATCGTCGAGCCGCGCGCAGCGGATGGCGGGCGGAATGTCGTCGAACAGCCCGGGGCGATCGTCGATCAGGAGCGTCTTCGCCGGCAACGGCGCGAGCGCCGACGCGAGCGCGCGCCCGGTATGGCCGGCGCCGAAGATGAGCGCGCTGGGCGCGGCCGCCTCCAGGCGCGCGTCGCGCGCGCCGAGCATGGCGAGGTGATGGGGACCGGCGCGTTCGAGCGCGATGGCGACGCGGCCGCCGCAGCATTGGCCGAGCGCCGGGCCAAGGGGAATGTCGAGATCGCGCCGCTCCTCGCCGGTCGCGATCATCGCGCGCGCGACGTCGATCGCATGGAATTCGAGCTGTCCGCCGCCGATCGAGCCGATCGCCTCGCGCGCGGCGATCAGCATCGTCGCGCCCGTCTCGCGCGGCGTCGATCCCATCGCCTCGGAAATCCGCGCGATCACGACGGCTTCGCCGCGCGCGAGCAGGTCGTGCAGCGCGGGCGCGAGCGCCGCGATCATGCCGCTTCTTGTCCCGCCGCCAGCGCGCGCATGCGCTCGACGGCGAACAGCACCCGCTCCGGCGTCGCCGGCGAATCGAGTCTTGGGCAGAAGCGATGGTCGGCCAGGCTCGCGATCGCGTCGGACAGCGCGAAGAACACCGAGTTCGCCAGCATGAAAGGCGGCTCGCCGACAGCCTTCGAGCGGTGGATCGCGGGCTCGCTGTTCTTCACGCCCTCAAGGATCGCGACGTTGAAGATCGTCGGCCGGTCGGAGGCGACGGGTATCTTGTAGGTCGAGGGCGCATGGGTGCGCAGGCGTCCCTTGTCGTCCCACCACAATTCCTCCGTGGTGAGCCAGCCCATGCCCTGAATGAATCCGCCCTCGATCTGGCCCCGGTCGATCGCGGGGTTCAGCGAATGGCCGACGTCATGGACGATGTCGGCGCGCTCGACCTTGTATTCGCCGGTCAGCGTGTCGATCAGCACTTCGCAAGCCGCCGCGCCATAAGCGAAATAGTAGAACGGACGCCCGATCCCCTTTTTGCGGTCCCAATGGATCTTCGGCGTCTTGTAGAAGCCCGTCGCCGACAGCGACACGCGCGCCATATAGGCCGCCTTCACGATCTCCGGAAAGGAAATCTCCTGATTGCCGACGCGGAGCCGGTTCGGCAGGAATGCGATCTGATCCTTCGGCACGCTCCAGCGTTCAGCCGCGAAATCGACGAGGCGGGCCTTGATCGCATCGCAGGCTGCGAGCGCCGCCATGCCGTTGAGGTCGGTTCCGGAGGAGGCGGCCGTCGCCGACGTGTTCGGCACTTTTCCGGTCGTGGTCGCGGTGATCTTGACCTTGTCGATGTCGATCTGGAAAGCGTCCGCGACCACCTGCGCCACTTTCACATAGAGGCCCTGGCCCATCTCGGTGCCGCCATGGTTGAGATGAACCGAGCCGTCCGTGTAGATGTGCACCAGCGCGCCGGCCTGGTTGAACCATGTCGCGGTGAAGGAGATGCCGAACTTCACCGGCGTCAGCGCGATGCCGCGCTTGAGGATTTTGCTGTCCCTGTTGAACGCGCGGATCGCGGCCTGTCGGGCGCGGAAATCGGACCGGCGCTCGATCTCCTCCATCACCTTGGCGATGATGTTGTCCTCGATCGTCTGGTGATAGGGCGTGACGTTGCGCTCGGCGACGCCGTAGAAATTCAGTTTGCGGATATCGACCGGATCCTTGGCCGTCGCGAAAGCGATTTCCTCGATGAATCGCTCGGCGCCGATCATGCCCTGCGGTCCGCCGAACCCGCGAAACGCGGTGTTGGAGCAGGTCGTCGTTTTCAACGGCTCCGAGCGCAGCCGGACCGCCGGATAGAAATAGCAGTTGTCGGCGTGAAACAGCGCGCGGTCCGTCACGGGCCCTGAGAGATCAGCCGAGAATCCGCAGCGCGCAGCGTAGACGGCGTCGACCGCATGGATGCGGCCGTCATCGTCGAAGCCGATCTCGTAATCGACGACGAAATCGTGCCGCTTGCCGGTGATGATCATGTCGTCGTCGCGGTCCGGCCTGAGCTTGACGGCGCGGTTGAGTTTCTTCGCGGCGATCGCGGCGGCCGCGGCGAAAAGGTTGGCCTGCGTTTCCTTGCCGCCGAAGCCGCCGCCCATGCGCCGGCACTCGATCGTCACCGCATGCGAGGGAACGCCGAGCGCGTGGCTGACCATGTGCTGCACTTCGCTCGGATGCTGCGTCGATGAGTAGATCGTGACGTCGCGATCCTCGCCGGGAACAGCGAGCGCGATCTGCCCCTCGAGATAGAAATGATCCTGTCCGCCAATGGTCATCGAGCCTTTGAGCCGTCGTGGCGCGCCCTTCATCGCGGACTCGATGTCGCCGCGCGCGAGCGTCAGCGGTTCGGTGACGAGCGGCGCTTTCGCGGCGCGGGCGGCCGCGATGTCGGTGATCGGCGCCAACTCGTCATACTGGATCACGCCGAGTTTTGCGGCGCGGCGCGCCTGCGCGCGCGTCCTCGCCGCGACGGCGAAGATCGGCTGGCCGTGGTAGTCGATCCGATCGGTCGCGAAGATGGGCTCGTCATGCAGCCCGGTCGAGCTGATGTCGTTGACGCCAGGAACATCGGCGGCCGTGAACACCGCGACCACGCCGCGCGCGGCGCGGACTTTCGCAAGATCGACCGAGACGATGCGCGCATGGGCGCGGTCCGCGAGGCCGAGATAGAGATGGACGAGGCCCGCCGGCTCCGGCAGATCGTCGATATAGAGCGCTTCGCCCGCGACATGCTTGTGCGCGGAATCGTGCGCCTGCGGGCGGTGGACGCCGCCCCGGATCGCGTCGCGGTTCGAGGGCGTTCCGTCAGCCATGCGCCGCCCTCGGCGCATCGGCGCGCATCAGGCCCGCGACGCGGGTCGCGATGGCGGCGTCGGTCGTTTCCATCAGGAATCGGCGAAGCAGGTTTCCGGCCACCGTCGCGCGGTAGCGCGCGCTCGCGCGCATGTCGTCGAGCGGCTTGAAATCGACCGCGAGGCAGCCGATCGCGAGCGCGACGCTCTCCTCGCTCCACGGCTTCCCCTTGAGGATCGTCTCGGCGTTCGCGGCGCGCTTCGGCGTCGCCGCCATGCCGCCGAAGGCGAGGCGCGCCTCCGCCACCAACCCGTCCGGTCCGCGGCGCAGGAGAAAGGCGCCGCAGACCGACGAAATATCCTCGTCGAACCGCTTCGACACTTTCGAGACATGGATGAGCGCGTCCGGCGGCGGCTTCGGCACGGTGATCGTTTCGATGAATTCGCCGGCGCGCCGGTCCTGCTTGCGATAGGCGATGAAGAACTGCTCCAGCGGGATCACGCGCCGTCCCGCGCCGCGCCTGAGCATGATCGTCGCGCCGAGCGCGATGAGCGCCGGCGGCAGGTCGCCGATCGGCGAGCCGTTGGCGATATTGCCGCCGATGGTGCCGGCGTTTCTGATCTGCTCGCCGCCGAAGCGGCGCATCAACTCGTCGAGCTGGGGGTGGATCGTCGCAAGCGCCTTGCGGACGTCGATATGGTTCGCGCCGGCGCCGAAGATCAGCGCGTCGCCGCGATCCTCCACCCGTTTCAGCGCCTCGACGCGACCGAGATAGATCACCGGCGCGATGTCGCGCATCTCCTTCGTCACCCACAGCCCGACATCGGTGCCGCCGGCGAGCATGGTCGCGCGCGGCTCCTTCACCACCGCGTCGGCGAGCGCGTTCACCGTCGCGGGCGCGATCAGCCGCCGCTCCTCCTGCTCCACCAGCAGCGTTTCCTCGTCGCGCAGCGTCTTGAGCCTGGCGGCGATCGCATCGGCGTTCGCGATCAGCGGATCCTCCCGCCGTCGCCCGAAGTCGGAGATCCCGCGCGCCGCCGCGATGATCGGCTGATAGCCTGTGCAGCGGCAGAGATTGCCGGCGAGCGCGTCTTCGATGCGCGTTTCGTCGGGCCGCTCCTCATTGAGCCACAGCGCGTAGAGCGACATGACGATGCCCGGCGTGCAGAAGCCGCACTGCGAGCCGTGATGGGCCGCCATGGCCTGCTGCACGGGGTGCAGCGATCCGTCGCTGCGTTTCAGATGCTCGATGGTGACGACATGACAGCCGTCGATCGTCGCCAGCAGGCGGATGCAGGAATTGATCGCCTCATAGCGCAATCTGCCGCCCGAGAGGCGGCCGATCGCCACGGTGCAGGCGCCGCAATCGCCTTCGGCGCACCCTTCCTTGGTTCCGGTGAGGCGGGCGTCGGCGCGCAGCCAGTCGAGCAGGGTGGCGGTGGGGTCGCTCGACTCGATCTCGCGCGTTTCCTCGCCTAGGAGGAAGCGAATCGTGCGGCGCATGGGCGGCTTCGGTCTTGACGGGAGAGGCCGGGCGAAACGACCCGTCTGGCGCTGCGGCGGCCTGTGGAATCGGTCATGGTGCAAGCGGCGCGGGAGATGGCGGCGGCTCTCCGGAGGATCGGGACATTCGTTCGGCAGGTTGGCCGACCGGGGCCGCGCGCGCAAGACGGAATGCGGAGGATGCGATGACAGGGCAGGGGATGACGCGCTTTGCGATCAGGGGCAGGCTGCTCTGGTTCGACGCCGACCCCGAGACCGACGCGCGCGCGCGCCGCTTCATCGAGGATGGCGCGCTGCTGGTCGAGAACGGGCGCATCGCGGCCGTGGGCGAGGCCGCCGATGTTCTGGCCGGGGCGACGGGGCTGAGGATCGTCGATCACCGCCCGCATCTGGTGACGCCGGGCTTCATCGACCCTCATATCCACGTTCCGCAGACGCAGGTCGTCGCGTCCTACGGGACCCAGCTTCTGGACTGGCTGAACCGTTATACCTTCGTCGAAGAGCAGCGCTTCGCCGATCCCGAGCACTGCGCCCGCAACGCGCGCTTCTTCCTCGATGAGCTGATCCGCAACGGCACGACCACGGCGCTGGCCTATGGCTCCGTGCATCCGCAGTCGGTCGAGGCCTATTTCGTCGAGGCTGAGAAGCGTGGCGCGCGCATGCTCGGCGGCAAGGCGATGATGGATCGCAACGCGCCGGAGGCTTTGCGCGATACGGCCGAGCGGGGCTATCGCGAGACCAAGGACTTGATCCAGCGCTGGCATGGCCGTGGGCGCATCGGCTGCGCGATCACGCCCCGCTTCGCCATTACCTCGACGGAGGCGCAGCTCGAAGCCTGCGGCGCGCTCGCGGCGGAGCATCCAGACTGCCATGTGCAGACCCACATGAATGAGAACCGTAGCGAGATCGAAACGGTTCTCTCGCTGTTTCCGGACGCGAAGGATTATCTCGCGGTCTATGAGCGCTTCGGCCTGGTGAGCGACAACACGGTGCTTGGCCACTGCATTCACATGAGCGAAAGCCAATGGGCGCGCATGGGTGCGGCGAACGCCGTTCCCGCCTTCTGTCCGACCTCGAATCTTTTCCTCGGCAGCGGGCTGTTCGACCGCAGGGCGGCGCGCGAGGCCGGGCTGCGCGTCGCGCTCGCGACCGACATCGGCGGCGGCACGAGCTATTCGATGCTCGCGACGGCGGCCGAGGCTTACAAGGTTCTCCAGATGAACGGCCAGGGCTTGTCGCCGCTCGCTGCGCTCTACGCCATGACGCGCGGCAACGCCGTCGCGCTCGGGCTCGATGATCGGATCGGAAGTTTCTTCGTCGGCGCGGAATGCGACGCGGTGGCGCTCGATTCGCGCGCCACGCCTGCGATGGCGCGCCGCATGGAGCGCGCCGGAACGCTGGAGGAAGAGGTGTTCGCGCTGATCATGCTCGGCGACGACCGCGCCGTGGTCGAAACCTATGTGATGGGCGAAGCGTCGAAGAGCGCGCTCGCATGACAGGATCCGTGATGCGGTCCGGTTCTCCGGCGCTCGCTCCGCGCGCAATTGTGGCGCTGGACCCCGGATACGGTTTCGCTTCACTCCGTTTCGCTCCACCGTTCCGGGGACGGTGAGAATGTCATGTCCATTATGCGAGCCTCTCTCCGTCCCCGGATTCGCGGAGCGAGCTTGAGCGAGCGGAACGAAATCCGGGGCCCAGCGCAGGAATCAGCGCCGCAGGCGCTCACCCAAGATTCCAGCTTTCCGCAAGATCAATCCAGTCGGGATTGGACTTCTCGATCAGGGCGAGCTTCCACGCCCGCCGCCAGCGCTTCATCGCATATTCGTGATCGCGCGCGTCATGAAGGCTTTCAAATGCCTCATACCAGACAAGGTTGGTCACCCCGTAGCGACGCGTGAATCCCGGCAGAAGGCCCTGCTTGTGTTCCGCGATCCTGCCTTCCAGATTTGTCGTCGAGCCGGTGTAAAGCGTTCCGTTGCGGCCGCTCGCCAGAATATAGACATAGGCGCGCGGTTCGATCGTCATAGGGATGAAGACTCTTGCGCTGGACCTCGGATACGGTTTCGCTTCACTCCGTTTCGCTCCACCGTTCGGGGAGGGTGAGAGACTGTGTGGTCAAGATCATGCTGTCATCGTCCCCGGCCCGCATGCGGCGAAGCCGCATCGCGCGACCCGAGGCCCAGGGCAGGAATAAGCGCCGCCGCACGACAGCGATGCAAAATCCGACTTATTTGTTCACATCCTTCACCGCGAAAGCGGCGGTCGTGGCGTAGCCCTTCACGATCGCCTCGCGCTCCTTGTAGCTCAGCACGCCGTCGATGTCGGTGAAGCCGGCGGGCTTGAGCTTCTCGACCGCGTCGATGACGCGCTCGGGGCCGCCGACGCGATTGACCTTCACGATTTCGGCGGTCTTGGGCAGGCGGTCCTGCTCATAGAGCATCAGCGCGCGCATGGGATGCTCGGCTTTCGCCAGCGCGTCGGCGAGGCAGCGCGCATCGAGGATGGCCTGCGACGCGCCGTTCGATCCGACCGGATACATGGGATGCGCCGCATCGCCCAGCAACGTCACGCGGCCATGGCTCCAGCGCGGCAGCGGGTCGCGGTCGCACATCGGATATTCCCACACCGCCTGAGTCGCGCGCACGAGTCCTTCAATGTCGATGCCCGGAACCTTGAATCGCTTCGCATAGGGCAGCACCTCTTCCAGCCGCGCCTGTCGCGACCAGGAGTTCTTCGGCGGCGGCGAGGCGGCGCCGTCGGCGACGCGCACATTGACGACCCAGTTCGTCAGCCGCGTCTCCTCGGTCTCGCCTGCCCCGATCGGATAGAAGACGAACTTCGCGCCCATGCCGCCGCCGATATACATCGTGCGGCCGTCGAGATGCTTCGGCCAGTCCGCGGCGCCGCGCCACATCAGCACGCCCTGCCATGTCGGATCGGCTTCCGTCGGATAGAAAGCCGCGCGCGCGGCCGAATGGATGCCGTCGGCGCCGACCAGCACGTCGCCGCGCGCGGTTTCGCTCGAGAGCCCTTCTTTCGTATCGACGAAATGCGCGGTGACGCCGCCTTCGCCCTGCATGAATCCCGCAAGCCTGCGGCCCGTCCTTACCGCGCCGGGGCCAAGTCGTTCGATCGCCGCGTCGTAGAGCGTTTTCTGGAAGCGGCCGCGATGGATGGAGAATTGCGGAACGGAGAAGCCCGCGTCGAGGCCGCGATATTCGCGCCACACCTCCTGTCCCTGCATGTTGAGATAGATCAGCTCGCGCGTGCGGATCCCGACCGCGTCGATCGCCGGAAGCAGGCCAAGATCGGCCAATTCCTTGATCGCGTGTGGCAGCGTGTTGATGCCGACGCCGATCTCGCGCACCTGGCTCGCCTGTTCATAGATCACCGCCTCGATGCCGCGCCGGTGCAGCATCAGGGCGAGCGTGAGACCGCCGATTCCCGCGCCCGCGATGATGACCTTCATGACGCACAGCTCCCCAGGCGATCGCGCGCGCATGGCTGTGCGCATATGCGCCAGCCAAGGCTTTCGTTGAAATAATCAGACGCGAACGCCCGCGACAAGCGCGGGCGTGGCGGCGCGGTTAAGGGCGCGGCTACTCGGCCGCTTCGCGCTGCGGCTCGTTGTCGCCGAGGCGGCTCTTGGGTTTCGCCCGCATCCTGAGGTCGAGCAGATCCGCCCTGTCGCGCGGGGCGTTGCGCAGAAGCTGGTCGTAACCGGGCTGGTAGGATTTCGGCTGCGCGACGTCGGCGACGCCATACCACGCGGCGCCGCGGAGCGCGAAATTGGGGTCGGCCAGATGCGGCCGGCCGAACGCGACCAGATCGGCCCGGCCCGAAATCAGCAGCGTGTTGGCCTGGTCGACCGAGGTGATGGCGCCGACGCACATGGTCGCGACATTCGCGACGTTGCGCACCTGCTCGGCGAATGGCGTCTGGAACATGCGGCCGAAGATGGGGCGCGACTGCGGCGAGGTCTGTCCCGTCGAGACGTCGACGAGATCGACGCCCGCCTCGGCGAAGGCGCGCGAAATTTCGACAGCGTCGTTGCCGTCGATCCCGCCTTCGATCCAGTCGGTCGCGGAGAGGCGCACCGACATCGGCTTCGCCTTCGGCCATGCGTCGCGCATCGCGTTGAAGATTTCGAGCGGAAAGCGCAGGCGGTTCTCCAGCGAGCCGCCATATTCGTCCGTGCGGTGATTGGTGATCGGCGAAATGAAGCTCGCGAGCAGATAGCCGTGTCCGGCGTGCAGTTCGAGCATGTCGAATCCCGCGCGCTCGCCGAGTTCCGTCGCGCGCACGAATTCCGATTTCACGCGCTCCATGTCGGCGCGGGTCATTTCGCGCGGCGCGCGGCTGTCGGGATAATAGGGGATCGAGGATGCGGCGATGATGTCCCAGTCCGCCGTCGGCAGCGGCCGGTCCATGCCTTCCCACATCAGCTTCGTCGCGCCCTTGCGGCCGGCATGGCCGAGCTGAAGGCAGATTTTCGCGCCGGAATTGGCGTGAGCGAAATCGACGATCCGCGTCCAGGCCGCGAGCTGTTCGTCGTTCCACAGGCCGGCGCAGCCATGCGTGATGCGCGCGTCAGCGGCCACGCAGGTCATCTCGGTGAAGATCAGGCCCGCCCCGCCCATGGCGCGCGAGCCGTAATGCACGAGATGGAAATCCTGCGGCAGCCCGTCCATCGCGCGATACATGCACATCGGCGACATCACGATGCGGTTCTGCAGCGGCATGTCGCGCAGCCTGTAGGGCTGATAGGCCGGCGCGCGCTTCGGATCGGCCTTCGCGACGTAGCCCGCCTGCTCCACGCCGCGCGCGAAATCGGCCGTCACCTCCTCGACGAAGCCGGGCGCGCGCAGGGCGAGATTGTCATAGGTGATGGATTTCGCGCGCGTCATCAGGCCGAAGGCGAACTGCAGCGCCGGCATCTTGATGTAGCGCGAGATATGCTCGAACCAGACGAGCGAAACGTCGGCGGAATGCTGGGTCTTCTCCACCTCTTCGCGGCGTCCGGTCTCGAAGCGCGCCAGCGCGTCCTTCACGTCGCCCTTGGCGGCGACGAGCGCCGTGTTGAGCGCGATCGCATCCTCCATCGCGAGCTTCGTGCCGGCGCCGATCGAGAAATGCGCGGTCGATTTCGCATCGCCGAGCAGCACGACGCGGTCGTCCTTCGTCCAGCGCTTGTTGCGGATCATCGGGAATTGCCGCCAGAGCGAGCGGTTCGTGATCAGCTTGTGGCCCTGCAGTTCCTCAGCGAAAACAGTTTCGAGGAAGCGCGCGGACTGTTCCTCATCGAACGCGCCGAGGCCGGCTTTCTCGAAGGTCGAGGGATCCGTTTCGAGAACCCAGGTCGAGGCGCCGGCCTCGTACTGGTAGCAATGGGCGATGAAAACGCCGTGCTCGGTTTCGCGGAAGAAGAAGTTGAAGGCGTCGAGCGGCCGCGTCGATCCCATCCAGGTGAAGTGGTTCGGGCGGAGGTCGACCTCGGGCTGGAAGTGATCGCGGAACGTCTCGCGCACGCGGCTGTTGATGCCGTCGGCCGCGATGACGAGATCGGCGTTGGGAAAATAATCGAGGCCCGGCGCGTCTTCCTGGAATGTGATCTCGACGCCGAGCTCGCGCGCGCGCTTCTGCAGGATGAGCAGCAGCGTGCGCCGCGAGCAGCCGCAGAAGCCGTTGCCGCCGATGCGCTGACGGCGCCCGCCGAACACGATCTCGATGTCGTCCCAGTAGGAGAAGGCCTGCGTGATCGCGCGGTAGCTTTCCGCGTCCGCCTTCTCGAAGCCGTCGAGCGTCTGGTCGGAGAACACGACGCCGAAGCCGAACGTGTCGTCGAAGCGGTTGCGTTCGACGACGCGGATGAGCGCGTGCGGAAAGCTCTTCTTGATCAGGATGGCGGCATAGAGCCCCGCCGGCCCGCCGCCAATGACGCCGATCTCCATCGCGACCTCCGCGTCCGAAAAATGCTTTAAGCTTAAAATAATCCGGATGGGGCCGTTCGTAAAGGGGCGCCGTGCGGGCGGGGCCGGATTGCGTGGGGAAGGCGGGCAGGGGCTGGCCCGGCGGGCGCGGCGGGCGTAGGTGCGGCCCATCAGAACGGGAGCCCGTCATGGCCTGGTCCGCCCAGCAATATGTGAAGTTCGAGGATGAGCGCACGCGCCCGGTGCGCGATCTGCTCGCCGCCATTCCCAACCGCGACGTCCGCCGGGCGGTCGATCTCGGCTGCGGGCCCGGCAATTCGACCGAGGCGCTGGCCGCGCGTTTTCCTGGCGCGGCGGTCAGCGGCATGGACAGTTCGCCCGAGATGATCGAGGCGGCGAGAATGCGCCTGCCGGCGATTTCCTTCGCGGTCGCCGATATCGAAAGCTGGCGCGCCGCCGCCCCGTTTGACGTGATCTTCGCCAACGCCGCGCTGCAATGGGTTCCCGATCACGCCGCGCTCTATCCGCGCCTCGTCGCTCAGCTTGCGCAGGGCGGCAGCCTCGCGGTCCAGACCCCCGACAATCTTGACGAGCCGGCGCATCGCCTGATGCGGGAGACTGCGGCGAGCGGACCATGGGCGGAGAAGCTCGCAAAGGCTTCCGAAGCGCGCGCGGCGCGGCAGACGCCGGACTGGTATTATCGTCTGCTGAAGCCGCATTGCGCGCGCGTCGATGTGTGGCTCACGACCTACCATCATCCGCTTCCCGGCGGGCCGAACGCGATCGTCGAATGGTTCAAGGGAACGGGATTGCGGCCCTTCATCAACCCGCTCGACGAGCGCGAGCGCGAGGCGTTTCTCGACCGCTACCGCGCCGGCATCGCTAAGGTCTATCCGGCGCTCGACGACGGCAGCGTGCTGCTGCCGTTTCCGCGCCTGTTCATCGTCGCGACGCGGTAGTGTTTTTGGGGCGCGCGCGCGTCTTGCGCGTCAGCGCGCCGGTAGGCGTTTCCGAACGCCGCGCTCACGCCTCCGGCGGCGGCAGGAAATCGACCTCGTGCTTGGCGGCGAGCGCGACGACCTCCGCTGGCGTCTGCTCCTTCATGTTGTGGATCGCCCAGAACAGATCGTAGAGCCGGCGCGTCGGCGCCACCCAGAACAGGCATTTCACGGCGCGGTCGGTCTTGTTGAAGATGCCGTGCGGCAGGCCCATCGGCATGCGGATGAGATCGCCCGATTCCGCGACGACCTCCTTGCCGTCGAGCATGAGATCGAACCGGCCGTCGAGCATGTAGATGAATTCATCCTGCGTCGGATGGATGTGCGGCGGCACGAAGGTTCCGACCGGAAAGGTCGCGTGCCACGACATTGCATTCTCGCTGACCTGCTTCGGCACATAGATCTGGCCGAGGATGTTCCACGCGATGCGATCGATTCCCTCATCGGCGCGCGTGATTCCGGCGGACATTGTCATGAGGCGATGCTCCTTGAGGAATTGTCTTTCCCAGTCGTCCCGTCACGGCCGGACTTGCTCGGACCATCCGCGTCATTCAGGCCGCCATTCGGAGAAAGAGAGAATGAGCGCGCGCGACCGGTCCGCGCATGACGTGAGAGGCAAGGCCTAAACATGCAGATAGCGGTCCTTGATCTCGGGGGCGCCGAGGAGGTCGGCGTTCGTTCCGGCCCAGACCACGCGGCCTTTCTCGATGACGACATGGCGGTCGGCCAGCTTCGCCAGCGCATCGACATTCTTGTCGATGACGAGAATGGATTCGCCGTTTTTCTTCAGAGCCGCGAGGCAGGCCCAGATCTCGGCGCGGATCAGCGGCGCGAGACCCTCCGTCGCCTCGTCGAGCACGACGAGCTTGGGATTCGTCATCAGCGCCCGGCCGATCGCCAGCATCTGCTGCTCGCCGCCGGAGAGCTGGTTGCCCATGTTGCGGCGGCGTTCCTTGAGGCGCGGAAACAGCCCGTAGACGCGCTCCAGCGTCCAGCGCGGCGCGCCGAAGCGCGAGGCGGCCGTCGCCACCAGATTTTCCTCGACGCTGAGCGTCGGAAAGATTTGCCGGCCCTCGGGAACGAGGCCGAGGCCGAGCTGCGCGACGGCGTAGGGCGGCGCGTTCGTCACGTCGCGGCCGCCGAAGCTGACGCGGCCGGCTTTCGCTTTGAGAAGGCCGAAGATGGTCCGGATCGTCGTCGTCTTGCCCATGCCGTTGCGGCCGAGCAGCGTCACCACCTCGCCCGGCGCGACGTCGAGATCGACGCCAAACAGAACCTGGCTGTCGCCGTAGCTCGCTTCGAGCGCGCGCGCCTCAAGCATGCGCCGCCTCGCCTTCCTCGCCGAGATAGGCTTCGCGCACGGCCGGATCGTTGCGGATCTGCTCCGGCGTTCCGGTCGCGATGATCTTGCCATAGACGAGCACGCTGACGCGATCGGCGAGCGCGAACACCGCCTCCATGTCATGCTCGATCAGGACGATCGCGAAGCGGCCCTTGAGCTGCCGCAGCGTGGCCGTCACCGATTGCGATTCCTCCTTGCCGGTCCCCGCGAGCGGTTCGTCGAGCAGCAGCGCCTTCGGCGCGGTGGCGAGCGCGATGGCGAGCTCCAGCAGGCGCTTCTCGCCGTGCGAGAGAACGCCCGCCGGCGTCGAGGCGCGCCCCTGCAGTCCGACCGTGCGCAGCGACTCCATCGCCTGCGCGTTGAGATCGTCTTCGCGCGCGGCGTTGGCGAAGAAGCGGAAGCTCGAGCCGCTGCGCGCCTGCGCGGCGAGCGCGACATTCTCGAGCGCGGAGAAGCCCGGCAGGATCGACGTGATCTGGAACGAGCGCGCCAGCCCGCGATGAACCCGCTCGGCCATCGGCAGGCGCGTGATGTCCTCGCCGCCGAGGCGCACATGGCCGGAATCGGAGCGCAGCAGCCCGGAGAGCTGATGGATCAGGGTTGTTTTGCCGGCGCCGTTCGGGCCGATCAGCGCATGCAGTTCGCCCGGCGCCACCTCGAAGGACACATTGTCCGAGACCGTCAGCGCGCCGTAAGCCTTGCAGAGCCCGTCGACGGAGAGAAGCGCCTCAGCCATCGCGCTTTCCTCCGATGCGCGCGGCGAGCCCCATGATTCCGCCGCGCGCGAACAGCACGACGCAGACCAGCAGCGGGCCGAAGATCATCTTCCAGTGTTCGGTGAGGCCGGCCAGCCATTCCTCCAGCGCGAGAAACGCCATCGCCCCGATGATCGGGCCGACCAGCGTGCCGACGCCGCCGAAGATGGTCATGGCGAGCAGCTCGCCCGAGCGCTGCCAGGACATGTAGGCCGGCGAGACGAAGCCGGTCTGGTTGGCGAGCAGCGCGCCGGCGAGCGCGGCCATCATGCCCGAGATCACATAGGCGACGAGCTGGAAGCGGTAGGGCGAGAAGCCGATCGCGGTCATGCGGACGGGATTCTCCCTCGCGCCGCGCAGCACGCGGCCGAAGCGCGACGCGACGATGGCGCGGCAGAGCAGATAGCAGCCGATCAGGCAGGCGAGCGTCGCATAGAACAGCCCCTTGTCGCTGCTGAACAGCGGCAGGCCGAACAGGCGGCTGCGCTCCGGCAGCGACAGCCCGTCGTCGCCGCCATAGGCCGACAGCGACACGCCGAAGAAGAACAGCATCTGGCTGAACGCCAGCGTGATCATGATGAAATAGACGCCCTTCGTGCGCAGCGACAGCGCGCCGGTGACGAAGGCGAAGACGGCGGCCGCCGCCAGCGCCGCCGCGAGCTGGACGACGAAGTCGGTGACGCCGTGAGAGGCGAGGATGCCGACGGCGTAAGCGCCGAGGCCGATGAAGGCGGCGTGGCCGAACGACACCATCGCGCCGTAACCGAGGATGAGATCGAGCGACAGGGCCGCGATCGCGAAGATCATCATGCGCGTGATGAGGTCGATGATGTAGCCCTGCGGCCCCGCTTGCGCCGCGATCGGCGCGAGCGCGAGCAGAACGAACGTCGCGATGATCGCGCGTTCGCGCCCGCCGACCGCTTGACGCGCTTTCGCCGTGACGGCGATGTCGGTTCCGGCGGCGCTCATCGCTGCGCCGGAAACAGGCCGGCGGGCCTGACGATGAGCACGGCGGCCATCAGGATGTAGATCAGCATCGGGGCGAGCGCGCGTCCGGTCTGGCTCGCGGCGGAAGGATCGAGCATCAGCCGCAGCATCTGCGGGCCGAAGGAGCGGCCGAGCGTATCGACCAGCCCGACCAGCAGCGCGGCCGCGAAGGCGCCGCGGATCGAGCCGATGCCGCCGATGACGATCACGACGAAGGCGAGGATCAGGATATTGTCGCCCATGCCCGGCTCGACCGACAGGATCGGCGCCACCATCGCCCCGGCGAAGCCCGCGAGCATCGCGCCGAAGCCGAACACGATCATGAACAGCCGGCCGATATCGACGCCGAGCGCCGACACCATCGGCGCATTGACCGCGCCGGCGCGCACCAGCATGCCAAGCCGCGTGCGGCTGACGAGCAGCGCGAGGCCGATCGCGATGGCGAAGCCGGAGCCGATCACCACGAGCCGCCATACCGGATAGAGCAATCCGTCCATCATCCTGACGCTGCCCGAGAAGGCGTCGGGGATCGGCACGCTGAGCGGGGAGGAGCCCCACGCCACCTTCACCGCCTCGTTCAGAAACAGGATCACGCCGAACGTCGCCAGCACCTGGTCGAGATGGTCGCGCCCGTAAAGATGGCGGAAGACGAGCCATTCCAGCAGCAGGCCGAACAGCAGCGCCGTCGGCAGCGCGAGCAGCAATCCGAGGAAGAAATCGCCCGTCAGCGCCGTGAACCAGGCCGCGAGATAGGCGCCAACCATATACTGCACGCCGTGCGCGAGATTGATGAAATCCATCACGCCGAACACGAGCGTCAGCCCGGCTGCGATCAGGAACAGCAGGATTCCGAACTGCAGTCCGTTCAGCGTCTGGACCAGAAAGAGCGTGAGCGACATTAAGAACGCAAAGCCGCCGCGAGACCCCCGCGCCGCGAGCGGCGAGAGGATGGATTGCTGAACGCGATCCGCGTGAGGGGCGATCTCGTCATTGAAAGAAGCCCCTCATACGGCGCGCTTCGCTCGCGACCTTCTCCCCGCGAGCGGGGAGAAGGACGCTCTCTCACTTCATCGCGCAGTCCTTGGCGTAGGGGTCCTTGTCGGCGGTGAAGATCTTCTCCCGGATCTCCGTCTGGAACTTGCCGTCGGGACGCTTCGCGACCTGCACGAGATAGAGATCCTGGATCGGATAATTGTTGTTGTTGAAGGCGAAGGAGCCGCGCAGCGATTTGAAGTCGGCCTTCTTCATCGCCGCTTCGATCGCCTTCTTGTCGGAAACCTTGCCGCCGGTCGCCTTGACCGCGCTGTCGATCAGCGAGATCGCGTCATAGGCCTGGATCGCATAGGTGCCGGGCACCTTGCCGGTCGCCGCCTCGAAATCGGCGACGAACTTCTTCGACAGCGCGTTATCGAAGTTCGGCGCCCAGTTCGCGCCGCCATACATGCCGACAGCCGCGTCCTGCTGCGCCGGCAGCGTCGATTCATCGACGGTGAAGGCGGAAAGGAACGGAATATTCTGCAGGCCGGCCTGGCGATATTGCTTCACCAGATTGACGCCCGGGCCGCCGGGCATGAAGGTGAAGACCGCGTCCGGCTTCGCCGCGGCGATCTTCGCGAGTTCGGCCGAGAAGTCCATGGTGTTCAGCGGAACATAGGATTCCTCGACGACCTCGCCCTTGTACTGGCTCTTGAAGCCGGCCATCGAATCCTTGCCGGCCTGATAGTTCGGCGTCATCAGATAGACGCGCTTGTAACCCTTGTCCTGCGCGTATTTCCCGAGAATCGCATGGACCTGATCGTTCTGGTAGGATGTGACGAAGAAGTTCGGGCTGCACATCTTGCCGGCGTAGCTTGACGGGCCGGCGTTCGGGCTGATCAGGATCGCGCTTGAATCCGTCACCGGCTTGTGGATCGCCTGCAGCACGTTGGAGAAGATCGGGCCGATCACGAAATCGACCTTGTCGCGCTCCAGCAGCGCCTTCACCTTGGTCACCGAGACGTCGGGCTTCAATTCGTCATCGACCGTGACGACCTCGGTGTCGACGCCGCCGACCTTGCCGCCCAGATTCTTCACGGCGAGATTGATCGCGTCGCGCGCCTGCTCGCCGAGATTGGCGGCCGGGCCGGACAGGGTGAGGATGACGCCGATCTTCAGCTTCTCCTGCGCCGCAGCCGGCGCGGCGAGCGCGGCCGCGAAAGCCAGGGCTGCGATGGCGCCGCCGGCGATTCCAGCTCCGCTCTTTGCATTCTTCATGTTGCTCTCCTCCGCGGCTCTGCGCCGTCTTCGCCAAGCGCCGCTCGAAACGGCTTGTCCCCATCATGGCCCGGCCCGCCCCGGCCTGCCAACCCCGTTCGAAAAACTGCGTTATGCGTCTTTCGTCAGGCTCCAGGCGTCCTCGACCATTTTGCTTTTCGGGTCCGACAGCTCCGCGAGCACCGTGAAATGGTTGGCTCCGCGCACGATTCGGCGTTCGACGTCGAGGCCCGCCTCGCGCCAGTGCGCGACGAGGTCGTTCGTCTGCCGGTGATACTCGTCCGACTCCGTCTCGCCGACGACGACAACCGCGCGGCCCGCCTTCGGCGCCGGCCAGAACAGCGGCGACAGCCGGCGCGCCTCCGCCTCGTCGAGCTTGAAATCCGCGTTGAGGGAAATCTTCGTCATCGGCGTGAGGTCGGGCAGGGCCGAGATCGGCATGCAGGATGTCACGAGCCCGGCCGGCAGGTCGGGCGCGAGCGACGGCCAGTCGGTGGCCATCAGCGCCGCGGCGGCGTGGCCCCCGGCCGAATGGCCGGCGACCATCAGCGGCCGCTGAAACCGGCGCCAGAGAAAGACGGCCGCGTCCCGCAATTCGTCGAGAATCGTCGACAGCGTGACATAGGGCGACAGGTCATAGGTCGGCACGGCCACGATCGCGCCGCGCGCGACGAGCCCCTTCGCCATATGGCTGAACGGCTTCTGGTCGAACGCGCGCCAGTAGCCGCCGTGAATGAACATAACGACGGGCGCGTTCTCGGGGGCGGCTGGGAAAAAGATGTCCATCACGCAGCGCGGCGTCGCGCCGTAGGAAACGTCCGCCTCTATCCTGGCCTTGTCGCGAAAGGCCGCGGCGTCATGGCCCCATCGCGCGACGATCGTGGGAAACGACGGAACCCGCGCGCGATTGTCGTACTCGGTCTCCCAGTCGATCATCGCCATCCTGCGTTCGGGCGCTCGTTGCGCCGGCCCCTCTGACGCGCCGGCGCCGTTGCGCGCGACCGCCATTTATTTTATGCTTAAAACATATCGGGCGAGCCGCGCCCGTCAAGACGGGAAATGATGAGCCTCCGAGATCAGCATATCCTGGTGACCGGCGCAGGGCGCGGAATCGGCGCCGCGATTGCAGCGACTCTGTCTCGCGCCGGCGCGAAGGTGACAGGCCTCGGCCGTTCGCAGGCGCCTCTGGCCGCGCTTGTCGCGCGCGGCGCCGCTGCGGGCTATGTTCTGGCGGACGCGACCGACGCCGCTGCGGTGCGCGCCGCCTGCGAAAGCGCCGCGTCCGAGCGCGGGCCGATCGACGCGATCGTGGCGAATGCCGGCGGCGCCGAAAGCGCGCCCTTCCGCCGCTCGGACGCCGCCATGTTCCGGCGCATGATGGACCTCAATCTGATGAGCGTGGTCAACGCCGCGCAGGCCGTTCTGCCCGGCATGATGGAGCGCAAAAGCGGGCGCGTGATCGCCGTCGCCTCGACCGCGGGCCTGCGCGGCTACGCTTATGTTTCTGCCTATGTCGCCTCCAAGCACGCCGTGATCGGTCTCGTCCGCTCGCTCGCGCTGGAGACGGCGGCGAGCGGCGTCACCGTCAACGCCGTATGTCCGGGCTACGCCGACACCGACATGACGGAAGAGAGCATCGCGCGCATCGTGGAGAAGACCGGCCGTTCCGCCGAGGACGCGCGCGCCGAACTCGCGAAGCACAATCCGCAGGGGCGCCTCGTCGCGCCGGACGAGGTGGCGGACGCGGTTCTGTGGCTGTGCGGCGCCGGTGCGTCGGCGATCACCGGACAGGCGATCGCCGTCGCCGGCGGCGAGGTGATGTGATGAATGACAGCGTGGTCGCGCTTGACGCGGAAGCGAAGGCGCTGGAAGCGCCTGCCGACCACAAGGACGAGTTGCGCCTGTGGCTCAGGCTTCTGACCTGCGCCAACCTTGTCGAGGCGACGGTGCGTCGCCGGCTGCGCGACTCGTTCGATGAAACCCTGCCGCGCTTCGATCTGATGGCGCAGCTCGATCGCGCGCCGGACGGCATGACGCTGTCCGAGCTCGCGCAGCGCATGATGGTGTCGAACGGAAATCTCACCGCCCTGGTCGAGCGGCTGGTGGAGGTTGGGCATCTCACGCGCGCGCCGTCGCCGTCCGACCGGCGCGCGCAGATCGTGGCGTTGACGCCCGGCGGCCGACGCGCTTTCAGGAAAATGGCCGGCGCGCACGAGGACTGGATCGCCGACATGATGTCCGGCCTCAACGCGAAGGATCAGGCCGACCTCATGCGCGCGCTCGGCAAGTTGAAAAGCTCGACCCGGCGCGCCGCCGAAAAGGATTCTGGAACATGATGGCGAACGCAGTCTCCCTGCCGCTCTCGGCCTATGAGCCGCGGCATTTTCTTCTTTCCGTGTCGGGCAAGGTGGCGCATGTCACGCTCAACCGGCCCGAGAAGAAAAACCCGCTCACCTTCGAGAGCTATCGCGAGCTGACCGATTTCTTTCACGCGGCCGCGAAGGACGAGGAGATCAAGGCGCTCGTGATCTCCGGCGCCGGCGGCAATTTCTCCTCCGGCGGTGACGTGTTGGAGATCATCGGCCCGCTCGTCGCGATGAACACGAAGGACCTGACGAAGTTCACGCGCATGACTGGCGAACTGGTGAAGGCGATGCGCGCCTGCCCGCAGCCGATCGTTGCGGCGATCGACGGAATTTGCGCCGGCGCGGGCGCCATCATCGCGATGGCGTCGGACCTTCGCATCGGAACCGCCGGCGCGAAGGTGATGTTCCTGTTCAACAAGGTGGGCCTCGCCGGCTGCGACATGGGCGCCTGCGCGATCCTGCCGCGCATCATTGGCCAGGGGCGCGCGAGCGAGCTTCTCTACACCGGTCGGGCGCTGCGCGGCGAAGAGGCGGAGCGTTGGGGCTTTTTCAACCGCCTGTGCGATTCAGCGTCGCTGCTCGCCGACGCTGAGACGCTGGCGCGCGAGATCGCGGCCGGGCCGACCTATGCGAACGCCATGACCAAGCGCATGCTCGAGATGGAATGGGCGATGTCGGTCAATGACGCGATCGAGGCCGAGGCGGTTGCGCAGGCGCTCTGCATGACGACGGAGGATTTCGCCCGCGCCTATCGCGCCTTCGCCGCGAAACAGACGCCCGTCTTCGAGGGCGATTGAAATGATCGAGCGGCGCTCTCCTTTCCGACCCTCCCGGCGCGGCCCTGACGGAAGCTGTTGAGATAGAGCGGGAACAATGGCTGACTTGTCTTTCCTGTCATGGCCTTTCTTCGAGCCGCGTCATGCGGAGTGGAAAGCGCGCGTCGATGCATGGGCCGCGGCGAACGTTCCGTCCCTGGTCGATCATCACGATGTCGACGGCTCCTGCCGGAAGCTCGTGAAAGCTCTGGGCGACGCCGGTTTTCTGAAAGCCGTGGCGCCGAAGGAGTTCGGCGGCCTGTTCGAGACCTATGACGTCCGCTCGCTCTGCCTCGCGCGCGAAACGCTCGCCTATCATGACGGTCTCGCGGATTTCGCGTTCGCGATGCAAGGGCTGGGCACGGGCCCGATCACGATCGCCGGAACGGCCGAGCAGAAGGCGCGCTATCTGCCGCCCGTCGCGCGCGGCGAGCGCATCGCCGCCTTCGCGCTGTCCGAGCCGGACGCGGGGTCTGACGCCGCGGCGCTCGCGACGACGGCGACGCCGGACGGAAACGCGCATCTCAGGCTCAACGGCGAGAAGATCTGGATTTCGAACGGCGGCATCGCCGACCACTATGTCGTGTTCGCGCGCGCGCCGGAGTCGCAGGGCGCCAAGGGCGTCTCTGCCTATATCGTCGACGCCGACGCGCCCGGCCTCGAGATCGCCGAGCGCATCGACGTGATCGCGCCGCATCCGCTTGCGCGCCTGCGCTTCAATGACTGCCGGATTCCCGCCGCCAGCCTGCTCGGCAAGCCGGGCGACGGCTTCAAGATCGCGATGGCGACGCTCGATGTGTTTCGCTCGACCGTGGGCGCGGCCGCGCTCGGCTTCGCGCGCCGCGCGCTTGACGAGGCGGTGGCGCGCGCGACGACGCGCCAGATGTTCGGCGCCGCGATGAGCGAACTGCCTCTGACGCAGGCGTCTCTCGCCGAGATGGCGACCGATGTCGATATCGCCGCGCTGCTGGTCTATCGCGCGGCCTGGACGAAGGACGGCGTCGCGCCGCGCGTGACGCGCGAGGCGGCGATGGCGAAGATGGTGGCGACGGAGACCGCGCAGACGGTGATCGACAAGGCCGTGCAGATTTTCGGCGGCCTTGGCGTGAAGTCGGGCGTGAAAGTCGAAACCCTCTATCGCGAGATTCGCGCGCTGCGCATTTATGAGGGCGCGACCGACGTGCAGAAGATCGTCATCGCGCGCGAAACATTGAAGGCGGCTGCGGCGAAAGCGGCGGCAGGTTAATTGCATTCATCGCGACGACCGGAGGGAGATCACGATGGAGAGAACTGTTTGCGTTGCGCCTGAAGACGAAGGGAAGGGGCTCTCATTCGCGTCCGTGGCGCGACAGGTGTTCTCGGCGGGCGTGGAGAGAAGGCCGGCGCCGCTTTGGTCATGGCGGAGGTCGTGATGGAAAAAAGCGCTCACCTCGATAGTTTCGCGCGGGACAATCTCCCGCCGCCGGAGTTGCAGCCGGAATTTCTCTTCGCCCTGCCCGAGCTGCGTTATCCGCGGCGGCTGAACTGCATCACCGAGTTTCTCGACACATGGGTCGCGGCGGGCCGCGGCGATCATCCCTGCCTGATCTCGCCGGCTGAAACGCTGAGCTATGGCGAATTGCAGGATCGCGTGAACCGCATCTGCAATGTGCTCGTCAGCCGGCTCGGCATGAAGCCGGGTCATCGCGTGCTGTTGCGCTCCGCCAACAACCCGATGATGGTCGCGGTCTATTTCGCCGTCATCAAGGCCGGCGGCGTGGTCGTCGCGACCATGCCGCTGCTGCGGGCGAAAGAGCTGGCTTATCCTGTGGTCAAGTCGCGCATCGCGCTCGCCGTCTGCGACGCCAGGCTGAAGGACGAGATGGAGAAGGCGCGTTCGCTCGCTCCGGATCTTCAGCGCGTCGTCTATTGGGGCGACGGCGGCTCTGACTCGCTTGATGCGATGATTGCGGACGCTTCACCGGACTTCGCCGCCTGCGACACCGCGATCGACGATGTCTGTCTCATCGGCTTCACCTCCGGCACCACCGGCGAGCCGAAGGGCACCATGCACTTCCATCGCGACATGCTCGCGATCTGCGACGGCTATGCGCGCCATGTGCTGCGCGCCACGAAGGACGATATTTTCATCGGCTCGCCGCCGCTCGCCTTCACCTTCGGCCTCGGCGGGCTCGTTCTGTTTCCTCTGCGGGTCGGCGCATCCGCCGTGCTGCTCGAAACGGCCTCGCCGGACGACCTGATGCAGGCGATCGAAAAGTACCGCGCCACCGTCTGCTTCACCGCGCCGACCGCCTATCGCGCCATGCTCGGAAAGCTCGACAAGTTCGATATGTCCTCCCTGCGAAAATGCGTGTCGGCCGGCGAGCACCTGCCGAAGGCGACGTTCGAGGCGTGGGAAAAGGCGACGGGCTTGAAACTCCTCGACGGCATCGGCGCGACCGAGATGCTGCACATCTTCATCGCCGCGCGCGAGGAGGAGATCAGGCCGGGCGCGACCGGAAAGCCGGTTCCGGGATACGAGGCGAAGATCATCGACGGGAACGGCGCCGATCTGCCGCCCGGATCTGTCGGCCGGCTCGCGGTGCGCGGTCCGACAGGCTGTCGCTACCTCGCCGACGAGAGGCAGCGCAAATATGTGGTCAACGGCTGGAACGTCACCGGCGACACCTATCTCATGGATGAGGACGGCTACTTCTGGTACCAGGCGCGGTCCGACGACATGATCGTGTCGTCGGGTTACAATATCGCCGGTCCAGAGGTGGAAAGCGCATTGATGGCGCATGGAGCGGTGGCCGAATGCGGCGTGGTGGGCCAGCCGAACGACGAGCGCGGCATGATCGTGAAGGCGTTCGTCGTGCTCAAGCCGGGCGTCAAGGGCGACGCGGCGATGGCGAAGGCGCTGCAGGACTTTGTGAAGCAGGAGATCGCGCCGTTCAAATATCCGCGCGCGATCGAGTTCGTGGACAGTCTGCCGCGGACGGAATCTGGAAAGCTGCAACGCTTCGCTCTGCGCGAGCGCGCGGCCTCGAATGACAGGATACGTTGAATGACTACGAAGTTCATTCCTTCGCCGCTGAATGAGGACGAAGCGCCGCGCGCCCTGCTGCCGCAGGGCTGGCCGCGGCCGCGCGGCTACGCCAACGGGATGACGGCGAGGGGCCGGCTGGTGGTCACGGGCGGCGTCGTCGGCTGGAACGTGATGGGCGATTTTCCGGACGGCTTCGTCGCGCAGGCGCGCCAGACCTTCAGGAACATCGTCGATATTCTCGCGGAGGGCGGCGCCGAGCCGAAGCATCTCGTCCGCCTCACCTGGTATATCACCGACATCGACGCCTATACGGAGAACCTGCGCGAGATGGGCCGGGCCTACCGCGAGACGATCGGCCCGCATTTTCCCGCGATGGCGGTCGTGCAGGTCGTCCGCCTGGTCGAGAAGGCGGCGATGATCGAGGTCGAGGCGACGGCCGTCGTCCCCGAATAAGGCGGCGTGCGCCTCGGGAAGGTCTTCGCAGAAGCCCGTCGGCGCTTTCCCCGCGGAGGGGAGCGCCGGATCGCGATCCGGGCCTGCGTCACATTATTCCAAAAACCGGCCTCGAAAACGCAATCCGACCCGGCTTGACCCGCGCGCCGCCGCCGTCATCGTGTGAGCGGCTGCCCAAGGGGTTCAATATGTCGGTTTCCGCTGGCGATCTCGCCATTCTCACCGCGCTGGAGCAGAAGGCGCTGTGGCTCTCTTCCTGGATGATCCACAACGCCAATCATCTCCGCCCGAGCGAGGATGGTTTGAAGGTCGGCGGCCATCAGGCGTCCTCGGCCTCGCTCGCCGCGATCATGACCGCGCTTTACCTGCGGGTGCTTCGGCCGCAGGACCGGGTCGCGGTCAAGCCGCACGCCTCGCCGATCTTCCACGCCCTGCAATATCTGCTCGGCAAGCAGTCGCTCGAGAAGATCGAGAACTTCCGCGGCTTCAAGGGCGCGCAGAGCTATCCCTCGCGCACGAAGGACGCCGACGACGTCGATTTCTCCACCGGCTCGGTCGGCCTCGGCATCGCGCAGACGCTCTTTTCCTCGCTGGTGCAGGATTATGTGAAGGCCAAGGGCTGGGCGAAGGAGTGGCCGGAGGGCCGCATGATCGCGCTCTGCGGCGACGCGGAGATGGACGAGGGCAATATCTTCGAGGCGCTGCTCGAAGGCTGGAAGCATGGCGTCCGCAATTGCTGGTGGATCATCGACTATAACCGCCAGTCGCTCGACGCGGTGATCCGCGAGGGGCTGTGGGAGCGCTTCGAGACGATCTTCCGCAATTTCGGCTGGGACGTGGTGATCCTGAAATACGGATCGCTGATGGAGGCGGCGTTCCGGGAGCCGGGCGGCGAGAAGCTGCGCGACTGGATCGACAACTGCCCGAACCAGCTCTACTCGGCGCTGACCTATCAGGGTGGCGCGGCCTGGCGGAAGCGACTCAATGATGAGATCGGCGATCAGGGGCCGGTTTCGAAACTGATCGAGAGACGCAGCGACGCCGAATTGCAGGCGCTGATGACCAATCTCGGCGGGCATGACTTGCCCGGCCTGCTCAAGGCTTTCGAGGAGGCGGCGAAATATGACTGCCCGACCTGCTTCATCGCCTACACGATTAAAGGGCGCGGGCTTCCGCTCGCCGGCCACAAGGACAATCACGCCGGCCTTCTGACGCCGGCTCAGATCGACAGCGTGCGGCAGGCGATGAACATCCGTCCCGGCCATGAGTGGGACAGGTTCGAGGGCCTCGACATTCCGAAGAAGGAGATCGAGGCTTTTCTGGCGAAGGTTCCGTTCGTCGCCAAAGGCGCGCGCCGCCTGAGCGCGCCGCGCGTGGAGGTTCCCGCGACGCTGCCGACGCCGTCGCCCGGCGCCAAGCCGCTCTCGACGCAGATGGCGTTCGGCCAGATCCTGAACGAGATCGCGCGCGACGAGTCCGATCTCGCCAGCCGCATCGTCACGACCTCGCCGGACGTGACGGTCTCGACCAATCTCGGCCCCTTCATCAACCGCAGGGGTCTGTTCGCGCGCGCCAGCATGGCCGACACCTTCAAGAGCGAGCGCGTGCCGTCGACCTATTCGTGGGAGTTCTCGCCCAAGGGGCAGCACTGGGAACTCGGCATCGCCGAATCCAATCTCTTCATCATGCTGTCGGCGCTCGGCCTGTCGCATTCGATCTTCGGCGAGCGGCTGCTGCCGATCGGCACCGTCTATGATCCCTTCATCTATCGCGGCGCCGACCAGCTCAATTACGCCTGCTATCAGGACGCGCGCTTCATTCTGGTCGCGACGCCGTCCGGCGTTTCGCTTGCGCCGGAGGGCGGCGCCCATCAGTCGATCGGCACGCCGCTGGTCGGCATGGCGCAGGACGGGCTCGCCGCGTTCGAGCCTGCTTTCGCCGACGAATTGTCGGTGATGATGCGTTTCGCCTTCGATTATATCCAGCGTGACGGCGGCGCCGGCGGCGCGGAGCCTAATGAGAAAACATGGCTGCGCGACGAGACCGGCGGCTCCATCTATCTGCGCCTCTCGACGCGCGCGATCGAGCAGCCGACGCGCGAAATGACGCGCGAACTGGCCGAGGATGTGATCGACGGCGCTTATTGGCTGCGCAAGCCCGGTCCGAATGCGCAGATCATCGTGGCCTATCAGGGCGCTGTCGCGCCGGAGGCGATCGCGGCGATCGGGCTGATGGGCGAGGACCGGCGCGATGTCGGCCTGCTCGCCATCACCTCCGCCGACCGTCTGAACGCCGGCTGGACCGCCGCCCAGCGCGCGCGCGAGCGCGGGCTGGTTCACGCGACGAGCCATATCGAGCGGCTGCTCGCGGCCGCGCCGTCCCATTGCGGCTTGGTGACGGTGATCGACGGCCACCCGGCCACGCTCGCCTGGCTTGGCTCCGTGCAAGGCCACCGCGTGCGCGCGCTCGGCGTCGAGCATTTCGGCCAGACCGGAACGGTCGCGGACCTCTACCGCCATCACGGGATCGACGCCGCTGGCATCCTGAAGGCGGCCGAGACGCTCACGCCCGGCCGGCCGATCCGGGCGCTGACCCGCGTCGCGTAAGCGGACTCCCGGCCGGAGCCGGGGGGCAACGCCGGAGCGGAGCTGCGCCATAATTTCTATGATCAAAATCCTAGGAAAAAAGTCATTGACAGCGTGACGCTGGTCCGGTAGGGTTCAGGCACGCTCAAGAATTGTGACTGGGCGGCGCGGCCGGACGGGCCGCTGAAATTCTTCCCGCGGTTGATCGCGGCGACCTCTCAGGAATCAATCATGGCTGATCAGCGCTCCTCGCGCGCGGCGCCGCCGCGCGCCCATGCCGCCGGCGCGACGTCCCTTGAAACCGCGGCGCGGACATCGCCGCGCGAAGCCGCCGGCGCCGAACGCCGCGACAGGGCGGCCGATGACGGGCGCGGCCGGCGGCGGCAGGCCGTCTCCGACGCGCCGGCGCGCCGCTGATGGCGGCGGTCCTTTCGCGACAGGGCTTCCGATGGGCGTGAAGAAGCGAAATCCGTTCGAGCCCCTGTCGCGCGAGACGATCGATGCGGCGAAGGCGCTTTACGAAGAGGATGTCAAAGCGACCGAGATCGCGCGGCGGCTGACCGTTTCCGCGTCGACCGTGAGCCGCTATGCGGCCGCTGAAAAGTGGCGGCGATCACGCCGGCGCGCGGCGAAAGGCGAAGCCGAGAAGCCGGCGCGGAAATCCGGCCAGGCGAAACGCGCGCCGCAGGCGAAGACGCCGCGCCCCGCGCGCTCCGGCTCGCTGAAGGCGATCGCGCCGACAGGCGGCGACGACGCCCGCGCCGTTCCGGCATCGGATGCGGATCGTCAGAACGCGCTTGTGGATCGCCTCTGGCGCGTCGCCGAGAAGCACGTCGCGGAGATCGAGAAACGCATCGGCGCCGATGAGGCCGCCGCCGGCGAGCGCGACGCGCGCGCGCTTGCGGTGCTGACGCGCATGCTGCGCGAGCTTGCGGCCATGAGCGCCGGCGCGCGGCGGTCCGATGAGCCGGCGCAGGCGGAGGAGACGGATGACATCGACCGCGACATCCAGGAGTGCCGCAAGACTCTTACGCGGCTTCTTCGCGGATTGCCGGCGTCAGGGGCTGACGGAGAAACAGATCCTCGGCGCGATGTCGACGCGGCTTTTGCGGACGATGGCGACGGACTGGGAGTTTCTCGGTCGGGATGATCAGTTTCCGCCGGACGGCGATTGGACCGTCTGGCTGATGTTGGGCGGTCGCGGCGCGGGCAAGACGCGCGCCGGCGCCGAATGGGTGAGGGCGCTGGCGCTTGGCCTGCCGCCCTTCGCCGACAAGCCGGTTTCCCCCATCGCGCTTGTCGGTGAAACGGCCGCTGACGTGCGCGAGGTGATGATCGACGGCGTGTCGGGACTACGCGCCGTCCACCCCGCCCGTCAGCGGCCAACTTACGAAGCGACGCGGCGCCGGCTCGTCTGGCCGAATGGCGCTGTGGCGCAATGCTTTTCCGCGGAGGATCCCGATCAGTTGCGCGGCCCTCAGTTCGCGGCCGCCTGGGCTGACGAGATTGCGAAATGGCGCTATGCCGACGCGGCGTGGGACAATCTGCAGTTCGCGCTGCGGCTCGGCGATCGTCCACGCGAACTCGCGACGACGACGCCGCGCCCGGTTCCGCTGCTGAAGCGGCTTCTCGGCGATCCGAAGACGGCGGTGACGCGCGCGAAGACGAGCGCCAACATCTATCAGCTCGCGCCGGCTTTCTATGACGCCGTCGTCGCGCGCTATGTCGGCACGCGGCTCGGACGGCAGGAGCTTGACGGCGAACTGATCGAGGATCGCGAAGGCGCGCTGTTCTCCCGCGCGCTGATCGAGGCGTCGCGCGTTTCAGGCGCTCCGCCGCTGGCGCGCATCGTCGTCGCGGTCGATCCGCCCGCGTCCTCGACGCGCCGCGCCGATGCTTGCGGAATCGTCGCGGCCGGAATCGATGCGGCAGGCGTCATGTTCGTTCTCGCCGACGACACCGCGAGCGCGGCGCGTCCCGCCGAATGGGCGCGGCGCGCGCTGGCGCTGTTTCACCGGTTTCAGGCCGACGCGATCGTGGCCGAGGTCAACCAGGGCGGCGACATGGTCGCGGCCGTTCTGCGCGAGGCGGATGAGAATGCGCCGGTGATCGCGGCGCGCGCCACGCGCGGAAAATATCTGCGCGCCGAGCCCGTCGCGCATCTGATGGAGCAGGGCCGCGTGAAGTTCTGCGGCGCCTTTCCGGCGCTGGAGGATGAGATGTGCGATTTCTCCGCCGGCGGCCTGTCGTCTGGCCGTTCGCCCGATCGCCTCGACGCCTTCGTCTGGGCCGTGACGGCCTTGACGCGCGCGGGAAGCAACGGCCCCCGCGTCAGGGCGATCTGAGCGCAGTCGAAAACGCCGCCCCTCGGTTGAAAAAATACTCATGAGGTGAGTAATGCCTTCATTGCTTCAGCGATGGTTCGGCCGCGCGGATCAGCGCGAAGTGAAGGATTCCCGCGCCGGGCCGCTGATCGCCTTCTATGATCAGGGCCGGCCCCGCTGGACGCCGCGCGATTACGCCGCGCTGGCGCGCGAGGGCTACCAGAAGAACGCCGTCGCCTTTCGCTGCGTCCGCCTCGTCGCCGAATCCGTTGCGTCCGCGCCGATGCTGCTGTTCGACGGGCGGCGCGAACTGGATGAGCATCCCTTTCTCGCTCTCATGAGCGCTCCCAATCCGCGCGACGGCGGCGCCTCATTTCTTGAGGCGATCGCGTCGTATCTGCTGGTGGCGGGCAACGCCTATATCGAAAGCGTGCTCGTCGACGGCGAGCCGCGCGAGCTTTACGCGCTTCGACCCGACCGCATGCGCGTCGTTCCCGGCGTTGGCGGTTGGGCCGACGCTTACGACTACACGGTCGAAGCAAGCACGGTGCGCTTTCGTCAGGACCGCGCGCCCGTGCCGTCGATCCTGCATCTGAATTTCTTTCATCCCCTCGATGATCACTATGGCCTGGCGCCGATGGAGGCGGCAGCGTCGGCGCTCGACATTCACAACGCCGCCGGCCAGTGGAACAAGGCGCTGCTCGACAACGCCGCGCGTCCTTCCGGCGCGCTGGTTTACGCCGCCGGCGATCACGCGCATCTCTCGGATGCGCAGTTCGCGCGCCTGAAGGCGGAGCTTGAGGAGAATTTCCAGGGCGCGGTGAACGCCGGCAGGCCGCTTCTTCTGGAGGGCGGTCTCGACTGGAAGCCGTTGTCCCTGTCGCCGAAGGACATGGATTTCATCGAGGCGAAAGCCGCGGCGGCGCGCGAGATCGCGCTCGCCTTCGGCGTGCCGCCGATGCTGATCGGTCTGCCGGGCGACGCGACCTACGCGAATTATCAGGAGGCGAATCGCGCCTTCTGGCGCCAGACCGTGACGCCGCTCGCGCTGCGCATCGCGCGCGCTCTGCTGCAATGGTTGAAGCCGGCCTGGCCGGACGCGCGCAACCTCCGCGCCGAGATCGACCTCGATCAGATTCCGGCGCTCTCCGAGGAGAGAAAAGCGTTGTGGGACCGCGTTCTTTCCGCCGGCGAGGTGCTGAGCGAGGACGAGCGTCGCTCAGCTCTCGGCTATGGCGCGCGGGCGTCGGCGGCGAGCGATGGATAGCCTTCGCCTGGTCGTCGAGGCGGTGATCGCGCGCGGCGATCTCGCGCATCTCGTGCTGGCTTTGTGGGCCGGCGGCGCGACGCTGCTGTGCGTCGTACTGGCGCGGGCGCTGACGGCCGCCAACGACGCGCTGGGCCGCGCCACGCGCGAGGTGTCGGACGCCAACCGCCACGTCAAGGATTTCGTCCGCGAGCTGACGCGCTTCAATCGCCGCAACGCGGCGTGACGCGCACTCTCTTTCGTCGAATGCAGGAGAAGAGCATGACGCGACCATCGCACGCGCGGCCGCAGGCCGGGCGCGGCCGCCGCGAGCGGCCGACGCCGGAGCCGGCCGAGGCGATCAGGGGTTTTTTCACCACGATCCGGAAGCTCGGCGCGCGCGCCCGCGGCGAGCCGGCTCAAGCGGCCGGCGCCGACCGGAACGGATCGCGCCAGTGACGTTCGAAGCGAGATTCGCGCCCCTCGACATCCTGCGCGCGCCGCCGCGCGGAAAAGACTGGGTCGGCCAGGACGACGGAGCCGTCGCCGGCTATGCGAGCCTGTTCGATCGCGTCGATATGGCGAACGACACGGTGGCGCGCGGCGCCTTCGTCTCGTCGCTGAGAAAGCGCGGCGCCGCAGGCGTTCGCATGCTCTGGCAGCATGAGGCGAAGGAGCCGATTGGCGTCTGGCTGTCGCTCGCGGAGGACGAACGCGGGCTCTATGCGCAGGGCCGGCTCAATCTCGCCGTGGCGCGGGCGCGCGACGTGTTCGCGCTCATCCGCCAGGGCGCGGTCGATGGCCTGTCCATCGGCTTCAAGGCCGAGCGCGCGCGCAGCGATGGTCGCGGCGGCGTGCGGCGGCTGATCGCGATCGATCTCTGGGAGATCTCGATCGTGACATTTCCCATGTTGCCCGAGGCCCGCGTTTCCGCCGTCGAACGCGACGCCTTCATGATCGACGGCGACGGAACAACGCTGGCCGCGCAGTTGAGGCGCGCCGCGACTCTTTTCCACGCGACAAGGAGCGCTGCATGAACGAAGCAATCATTCCCGAAACCAAGGCTGTCGAACGCGACGCGTCGGAGGCGCTCGCGAACTTCACGCGCGGATTTGAAATCTTCAAGTCCGACAATGACGCGCGTCTGCGCGAGATCGAGAAGCGCGGCGCCGCCGATGTGCTGACCAGCGAGAAGGTCGCGCGCATCAGCGACAGCCTCGATGCGCAGAAGCGCCAGCTTGACGAGCTTCTTCTCAAGCAGGCGCGCCCGCGGCTCGAGACGGGCGCGCACGCGGTCCACGATCAGCGCGTCGTTGAGCACAAGCAGGCTTTCGACGCCTATGTGCGCGCCGGCGAATTTTCCGGGCTGAGGGAGATCGAGAAAAAGGCGCTCTCGGCGGGCTCCGGACCGGACGGCGGCTATCTCGCGCCGCCGAACACCGAGGAGGAGGTGCTGCGCCGCCTCTCTCTCCTGTCTCCCATTCGCGGAATCGCATCCGTGCGCCGCGTCTCTGTCGGAACCTACAAGAAGGCCTTCTCCACCGTCGGCGCCGCCGCCGGCTGGGTCGGCGAAACGGCGTCGCGCCCGCAGACGGCGTCGCCGACCCTCGCCGAGCTGAGCTTTCCGGCGATGGAGCTCTACGCGATGCCGGCTGCGACGCAGACGATTCTCGACGACGCGGTGCTCGATATCGACCGCTGGCTCGCCGACGAGATCGAGACCGCGTTCGCCGAACAGGAGAGCGCGGCGCTGGTGAACGGAAGCGGGACGAGCCAGCCGAAGGGCTTTCTGAATTACACGAAGGTGGCGAACGGCTCCTGGAGCTGGGGCAATATCGGCTATCTCGCCACTGGCGTCGCCGGCGGCTTCGCGGTGAGCAACCCGTCCGATCAGCTTGTCGATCTGATCTATGCGCTGAAGGGAACGTTCCGGCAGAACGCGAGCTTCGTGATGAATCGCAAGACGCAGGCCGTCGTGCGCAAGTTCAAATCGTCGACCGGCGAATATCTCTGGACGCCGCCGGCGGCCGTCGGCCAGCCCGCGCTGCTGATGGGCTTCCCGGTCGTGGAGGTCGAGGAGATGCCGGACATCGCGACCGGCGCCTACGCGGTCGCCTTCGGCGATTTCCGCCGCGGCTATCTCGTCGTCGATCGCCTGGGCTTGCGCGTGCTGCGCGATCCCTATTCGGCGAAGCCCTATGTGCTCTTCTACACGACGAAGCGCGTCGGCGGCGGCGTGCAGGACTTCGACGCGATCAAGCTGATGAAGTTTGACGCGAGCTGACGCCGGCGCGGCGTATGCGCCGCCTGTCCCTCAGCGGCTGTAGTCCCGGGTGAGATCGGGAAACACCTGCCGGGGCGAGGGCGGCGCGACGCGGTTCGGCGCGCTCGCGCGCGGCGGCGCGACGGCGATCTCCGTCGAGGCGCGCAGCTCGCTGCTCGCCGCGCTGATCCAGCGGGCGTGGTCGCTGATCTCGGTTGCGACGGTGAGGCCGCCGCACGCGCCCTTCTTGCCTGGGGCGCCCGACGACCAGCTCACGATGCCGACCACCGTCGAGACGCCGGACGCATAGAGCGGTCCGCCGGAATCGCCGCGGCATCCCCCAAGTCCGATGCGGGCCTGGCTGCTCGAGCCGCCGATGGCCGCGATCATGCGGTTGTCGCGCCAGCTCAGCGCGCGGGCGCGCATCGGCGCCTCGCGCAGCGTGCCGGCTTTCGCCGCGCCGCGGCCGCTGTCGCTGCCGACGCCGAATCCGGCGAGCGTGAGATCGCCGGAGTCGCCGAAGCGCGAGATCGGCGCCGGGCTCATGTCGGCCGGAGCGGGGGCGGCGAGCCTGACCAGGGCGAGATCGGCGCCCTCCGCATCGACCGGGCGCGTCGCGAACCGGAACGAGGGATGGATGGTCGCCGCCGCGACCGACAGGAAGCGCGGCTTCATCCGTTCGTCGAGCGACACCACGGATTTGATCCGGTTGCGCGTCAGGCAGTGGGCGGCGGTCAGCACCAGGTCGCGGTCGATCAAGACGCCTGTGCAGAGGCCGCGCTGGAGAACGATGGCGACGGTGTGCCGGCGCGACCCGTCGGGATCGCGCACCGGCGGCGCCCCGATCACGGCGGCCGCAGGGCCGCCGAGGGCCAGAAAAACGCCGAGGGTGGGGAGAAAGGTTCTCATGAACAGGATTCTAGCCGGATGCGCTCCATAGTCGAGACGGCTGAGCCGGTCCTATTGTTCCCAGCGCGCCCGCGCTCCCCAACCCGCCAGAATGCGGTCGATCCAGGCCCGTTGCGGGCCGACCAGCACGCCCTGGGCGGGGCCGGCGCAGCCCGAGGCGCCGCCGGTGCCGCCCCAGGCGGTGATGGCGACGACGCGGCCCGCCGCGTCCAGCATCGGGCCGCCTGAGTCGCCCGGGCAGATTCCCGCGCTCGGGGAGCTGGCCCAGAGCAGGATTTTACTCGGCCCGTAGGGCGCGATCGCCGAGAGCTCGGCCCGCCGCATGGTTCCGGCGGTCGAAGGATCGCGCCTGTTGGTCGGGCCGAAGCCGAGCGCCGTCACTGCCTCGCCTGTCGCGGGAGGAGCGCCGGCGCTCAACGTCGCTGGCGAGAAACGCTGCGGAAGCGGCTCGGCGAGTCGCACCAGCCCGAGATCGATCGAACGTCGCCGCGTCCGCACCGCGTCGCGCGAAAATTCCGGATGCGCGGTCGCGCTGGCGGGCGAGGCGAAGGCTGGCTGGCCGCCTTCGCGCCAGTGCACGCGCATCGCCCGGCCGCCGGCGACGCAATGGCCCGCCGTCAGAAGCGTGCGCCGGTCGAGCGCCACCGCAGTGCAGAAGCCGCCGCCCTCGTTGAGGATCATGACGGCCGAACGGTCCTGATCCGCCGCCGGCGAAGCGCCGGTGAGCGCGGCGGCCGGCGCCGCGGCGAGCGCGGCCGACAACAGAATTGCAACCCTGGACGCCATGATGACACCGACCTTGCTTGAAGGGCCGGCAAGCGAACCTGTTTCGCTCGCGGACGTGAAGGCCCATTTGCGGCTGACCTCTTCCGATGAAGACGGGCTGCTTGGCAAACTGATTGTCGCGGCCCGCCTCACGGTGGAGGCTGCGTCCGGCTGCGAATTGATCGCGCAGAAATGGCGCATCGCTTTCGACCGCTGGCCGAGAGACGGCGTCGTGCGTCTACCGCTCAGGCCGGTGATCGCCTGCGACGCCGTACGGGTCTTCACCGATGCGGCGACAAGCGTGACGCTCGCCGCCTCCGCTCTCTATATCGACGCCTTCGCGTCGCCGCCGCGTCTGGTTCTGACGACCGCGCCGCCTGATCCGGGCCGCTCCGCCGGCGGAATCGAGGTCGATCTGACGGTCGGCTTCGGTGTCGATGCGGCGTCCGTGCCGCCCAATCTCCGCCAGGCGGTGACGCTGCTCGCGGCGCGCTGGTTCGAGCGGCGCGGCGACGATCCGCTGGATGGCCGCGAGGCGCCGCTGCCGCCCGATGTCGTCGCGCTCGTCGCGCCGCACCGATCGCCGAGGATATGATGGCCTTTCTTCGGCTCCGCGGGCGTCGCTCGGCCGGCGCGCTGCGCCATCGCATGACGCTTGAGGCGCCTGTCGACGCCGATGACGGCGCCGGCGGCCTGACGCGCGGCTATGCGGCGATCGATCATATCTGGGCCTCGATCGAAACGATTTCGGCGGACGCCGCTTTCGCGGACAATCGGCCTGGCGCGCGGCTGACGCGCCGCATCCAGATTCGCTGGCGCGCCGATCTCGACACCGGAAAACGCCTGCGGCTCGGCGCGCGCATTTTCCACATCCGGTCGGTCGCCGACGCCGACGAGCGGCGCAGCCGGCTGTCGCTGACGGTCGAGGAGGAAACGCCATGAGCGATCCGCTTCTGGCGCTGCAGGGCGCGATCGTCGCGACCCTCAACGGCGACGCCGCTCTCGTCGCGCTGCTTGGCGGCGAGAAAACCTTCGAGCATGCGCCGCCGGGCACGACCCATCCCTGGATCGCGTTCGAGGAGATGCGCTCGACCACGGCCGACGTCAGCGGCTATGCGACGCGCGAACATCGCATCGCGCTGCTGTGCGTCTCGCGTCAGCCGGGAACGCGCGAGGCGCTGGCGATCGCGTCGCGCGTTCAGGCGTTGCTGCACGACGCAACGCTCCCGCTCGACGGGCATCGCCTGATCAATCTCGCGGTGTCGTCCGTCGACATCATGCGCGCCGCCCGCGAGCCGCTGCGCAAGGCGCGCGTCTCCCTGCGCGCCGTCACTGAAACAATCTGACCGGAGACTTCGATGGCCGCCCAGAAAGGCAAGGATCTGCTGCTGAAAATCGATGACGGCGCGGGGACTTTCATCTCCGTCGCCGGCCTGCGCGTGAAGCAGTTGTCGTTCAATGCGCAGACGGTCGATGTGACCCACGCCGAATCGAGCGGCCGCTGGCGCGAGCTTCTCGCCGGCGCCGGCGTGCGGCGCGCCGGCCTGTCCGGCTCCGGCGTGTTCAAGGACGATGCGTCGGACGCCGAGGTGCGAACGCTGTTCTTCGCCGACGCGATCCGCGCCTGGCAGATCACGATTCCCGATTTCGGCCGCATCGAGGGGCCGTTCCAGATCGCCTCGCTCGAATATCGCGGCGAGCACGCGGGCGAGGTGACCTTCGATATCGCGCTGGAATCAGCCGGCGCTCTCTCCTTCTCGGCGATCTGAGGCGCGCATGGCCAATCTTCATCGCGGCGAGATCGACTGCGCCTTCGGCGGCAAAAGGCTGAAGCTCTGCCTCACGCTCGGCGCGCTCGCGGAGATCGAAGCGGGACTTGGCGTCGAAGGGCTCGCTGCGCTCGGCGAACGCCTGTCCAGCGGTCGCCTCGCGACTCGCGATCTGGTCGCGATCATCGGCGCGGCCGCGCGCGGCGCCGGCGAGCGCATCGACGATGATGAACTTCTACGATTGCCGATCGGGCGCGATCTGCCGGCGATGGTGGAGGCGGTCGCAACGCTGCTCGGTCTCGCCTTTGCGTCTGACGGAGCCACAGAAAACCCTCCGCCGCCGCAGGCGCTGACATGACGCCGGCCGCCTTTCCCTGGCGGGAGGCGATGGCGTTCGGTTTCGGCGTGCTGCGGCTGTCGGCGACGGAATTCTGGTCGATGGCGCCGCGCGAACTCGCGGCGGCGGCGCGCGGCGTCTTCGGCGAGCCGCCGCAGGCCTTGCGGCGCGATGAATTGGGCGCGCTCCTCGCGCGTTTCCCGGATGAAGGAGAGCCTCATGGCTGAGGAAGACGACATCGCCGGAACGCTGTCCTCGTCGCTCGATACGGCGCGCGAGCTGAAGGCGACGACGGACGCGCTCGGAAAAAGCATCTCGAGCGCCTTCGCGCGCGGCGTGGTTGACGGGCGCCGTTTCGAGGATGTGTTGCGCTCGATCGGGCAGCGCATGATCTCGTTCGGTCTGCGCGCCGCCTTCAAGCCCGTCGACAGCGCGCTGCAGTCGGCGCTCGGCTCGCTGTTCAGCGGAAGCTGGCTCGGCGGCGCCGGCGCGCCGCTCAACATTCTTCCCAGCGCGAGCGGAAACGCGTTTCAGTTTGGGAAGATCACGCCGTTCGCCGCTGGCGGCGTCGTCGCGGCGCCGACCTATTTTCCGATGAGCGGCGGCTTCGGCCTGATGGGAGAACGCGGCGCGGAAGCGGTGATGCCGCTCCAGCGCGGCCCCGACGGACGCCTTGGCGTGCGCGCCGCGCAGAGCGCCGCGCCGGCGGTCACCGTGAATATTGCGACGCCTGACATCGACGGCTTCCGCCGTTCCGAAAGCCAGGTCGCCGCCGCTCTGGCGCGCGCGGTTGCGCGCGGCCGGCGGTCAGTGTGAGGGCGCGATGCCGGTTGATTTTCATGAGGTCCGCTTCCCGCTGGACATCGCGCTCGGCGGGCAGGGCGGCCCCGAGCGCCGCACCGAGATCGTGACGCTGGGGTCCGGTCGCGAGAAGCGCAACACGCGCTGGGCGCATGCGCGTCGCCGCTACGATGCGGGGTACGGCGTGAAGACTCTCGACGCGCTCCATGACGTCATCGCGTTTTTCGAGGAGCGTCGCGGTCGGCTCTACGGATTCCGCTGGCGTGACCGCGCCGACTGGAAATCCTGCCGCCCCTCCGAAGCGCCGTCGCCTGTGGACCAGACGATCGGCGTCGGCGATGGCGCGCGCGTCGATTTTCAGCTCGTCAAACGCTATGGCGGCCTGCACGCGCCGTATGATCGGCCGATCAGAAAGCCTGTCGCGGGCTCCGTGCGCATCGCCGTCAGCGATGTCGAACAGACGGAATCGACGCATTTCACGCTCGACGCGGCGACCGGCGTTGTAACCTTTCTCTCGGGACATGTTCCCGCCGCGGGCGCGGCCGTCACGGCCGGATTTCTGTTCGATACGCCAGTGCGCTTCGAGGAGGATGCGCTGTCGATCGATTTCTCCGCCTTCGAGGCCGGGGCGATTCCGAAAATTCCCCTGATCGAAATCATTGTGTGACGCATGAGACCATTGCCTCCCGCGCTCGTCGCATCCATCGCCGGTGACGCGACGACCCTGGCGAAATGCTGGAAGGCGACGCGCCGCGACGGCCTTGTCCTCGGATTCACCGATCACGACCGCGATATCGCATTCGATGGCGTGACCTATGCGGCCAACAGCGGCGTCCAGGGATCGGACAGCGAAGCGAATGCGGATTTCGCCGTCGGCGGCGCGGATATGTCCGGCGCGCTGTCGTCGGATGGCCTGTCCGAGCGCGATCTCGCGAAGGGATTGTGGGACGACGCGACAATCGAGGTCTTCATCGTCGACTGGAGCAACCCCGAGGCGCGCGTCGCTGTCGACGAGGGCGCGATCGGCGAGATTCGCCGGCAGGGCGCGGCGTTCGTCGCCGAGATGCGCGGCATGGCGCATCGTTTCGACGAGGAGCGCGGTCGACGTTTCGTCGCATCCTGCTCGGCGTCGCTCGGCGACGCGCGCTGCGGCGTGAATCTTTTAGCATGGACGGCGTCGGCGGAGGTCGCCGGCGCGGACGGCGCGGCCCTGCTGCGCAGCGCCGGCCTGGCCGGATACGCCGACGGCCTGTTTCGCGCCGGCGCCTTGCGCTGGACGTCCGGCGAGAACGCTGGATTGATTCAGGAAGTCCGGGATCATCGCGCGGAAGGCGCGGAAGCGGTTCTCACGCTCTGGTCGCCGCCGCCTTTTGCGATCGCCGCCGGCGACGCTTTCACTGTTTCAGCCGGCTGCGACAAGCGTTTTGCGACCTGCCGCGACCGTTTCTCCAACGCTGCGAATTTTCGCGGTTTTCCCCACATTCCCGGGTCCGATCTTCTGATGCGCGTGGCGCGGCAGGGCGAACCGAACATGGATGGCGGCAGCTTCTTTCGATGAATTCCGTTTCGCGCGCCGACATCGCGGCCGAGACGCGCCGCTGGGTCGGCACGCCCTACGCGCATCAGGCGTCTGTCAGGCAGGTTGGCTGCGATTGCCTCGGCCTGCTGCGCGGCGTGTGGCGCGCGCTGCGCGGCGCGGAGCCGGAGCGCGCGCCGCCCTATGCGCCGGACTGGTCGATCGCCTCGCGCGAGGAGACGCTCCTGATCGCCGCGCGACAATATCTCGTTCCGGCGCCAAGCGCGCCGCGCTGCGGCGACGTGCTGTTCTTCCGCTGGCGCGAGGGATTGCCGGCCGCGCATGTCGCCATTCTCGTGAGCGATGAAACCTTCGCGCACGCCCATGACGGGGCTGAGGTCGCCGAGGTTTTTTACGGGCCCTGGTGGCGTCGCCGTCTTGCTGCGGCTTTTTCTTTTCCGGGAATGATCGACTGATGGCGACGCTTGTCCTGCAATTCGCCGGCGCCGCGCTTGGCGGCGCGATCGGCGGCCCGATTGGCGCAATCGCCGGTCGCGCCATCGGCGCGCTGGTCGGCGCCTCGATTGACGGCGCGATCGTCAATGGCGGCGGCCGCTCCGTCGAGGGGCCGCGCCTCACCGAGATGTCAGGGCTCGCCGCCACTGAAGGCGCGCCGATTCCGCGCGTCTATGGCCGGGCCCGCATCGGCGGCGAACTGATCTGGGCGACGCGGTTCGAGGAGGTGGTCAATGTCGTGCGCCAGCGCGGCGGCGCGTTCGGCGGCAAGGGCGGCCTGTTCGGCGGCGGCGGCTCGACGGAAACGACCTACAGCTATTTCGCCAACATCGCGGTCGGCCTGTGCGAGGGCCCGATCGCGTTCGTCCGGCGCGTCTGGGCCGACGGCCGGGAGCTCGATCTCACGACGCTCGCCATGCGCGTTCATCGCGGCGACGATGTTCAGGCGCCGGATCCGCTCATCGTGGCGAAAGAGGGCGCCGAGAACGCGCCGGCCTATCGCGGCCTCGCCTATGTCGTGTTCGAGCGGCTGCCGCTCGCCGATTTCGGCAACCGCATTCCGCAATTGTCGTTCGAGGTGACGCGGCCCGTTGCGTCGCTCAACGCCGATATTCGCGGCGTCAACCTCATTCCCGGCGCTGGCGAGTTCGCCTATGCGACGACGGCGGTGTTCCGCAATGCTGGCGACGGCGTGTCGCGGCCAGAGAACGTCAACCAGCTCACGCACGGCTGCGATTTGCGCGCCTCGCTCGATCAGTTGCAGGCGCTCTGTCCGAACCTCGCCAGCGTGACGCTCATCGTCACCTGGTTTGGCGATGATCTGCGCGCCGGCCATTGCGCGCTAAGGCCGAAGGTGGAGATCGCCGACAAGATCACGACGCCGCTCGCATGGCGCGTCGGCGGTCTCGACCGCTCGGGCGCGGCGGTCGTCTCCGTGGTCGCCGGCCGCCCGGCGTTTGGCGGAACTCCGTCGGATGATTCCGTTGTCGCTGCGGTTGCGGAGATCAGATCGCGCGGATGGAAGGTCAATCTCCATCCCTTCATCATGATGGACATCGCAGCAGACAACGCGCTGATAAATCCGTGGACGGGCGCGGCGCCGCAGCCGTCCTATCCCTGGCGCGGCGAGATCACGGTCGATCCGGCGCCCGGCGTTGCGGGAACCGTGGATGGCTCCGGCGCGGCTGCGTCGCAGGTCGCCGCTTTCGTCGGCGCCGCGACGCCTGGCGATTTTTCGACCGTCGGCGGCGCGGTTCTTTATGCGGGATCGGAGGAATGGTCGTTGCGGCGGCTCGTGCTGCACTACGCGCATCTCGCGGCCGCGGCCGGCGGCGTCGACGCCTTCATCCTCTCATCCGAACTGCGCGGGCTGACGCGCGTGCGCGGCGCTGGCGGAAGCTTTCCGATGACGGAAGCGCTCGTCGCCCTCGCGGCCGATGCGCGTGCGATTCTCGGCCCTTCGACGGCGATCACCTACGCCGCCGACTGGACCGAATATGGCGGGCTTGTTCCGGCGCCGGGCGAATTGGCTTTCCCGCTCGACGCGCTCTGGGCGTCGCCGGATGTCGATGTCGTCGCGATCGACTGGTATCCGCCTCTGTCGGATTGGCGCGAGGGCGCCGGGCATGCCGATGCGGCGGTTGCGAATGATCCCGCCGATCTTGATTATCTCGCGTCGCGCGTCGCCGGCGGCGAAGGCTATGACTGGTTTTATGGGGACGGCGCCGACCGCGTCGCGCAGAACCGTCAGCCGATCACCGATGGCGCCTATGGCAAGCCCTGGGTCTATCGCGTGAAGGATCTTGTCGGCTGGTGGTCGAATCCGCATGTCGCGCGCGTCGGCGGCGTGGAGACCGCCGCGACCGCGTGGGTTCCTCGCGCGAAGCCGATCTGGCTCGCCGAGGCTGGGTGCCCCGCTGTCGATTCGGGCGCGAATGGTCCGAACGCTTTTCCCGACGTGAAGTCGGATGCGGCGGCGCTGCCGCCGTTTTCGCGCGGTGCGCGCGACGACCTGACGGCTCTGCGCGCGGTCGCCGCGACCGTGCGCCATTTCATGAGCGATGCGAACAATCCGCCGTCGCCGCTCTATGGCGGCCGCATGCTCGATGTCGCCCGCACGCATCTCTGGGCCTGGGACGCGCGGCCCTTTCCAGCCTTCCCGGCGCTCGACGCGATATGGGGCGACGCCGCGAATTTCGAAACCGGACATTGGCTCAACGGCCGGCTCGAGGGCGCGGGCCTCGACGAGGTCGTGCGCGCGATGGCGGCCGACTATGATCTTCCGGATCTCGAATGCGTCGGCCTCGACGCCTTCATCGACGGCTATGTGATCGACCGGCCCATGGCGCTGCGCGCGGCTCTCGAGCCGCTTGCGAATCTGTACGGATTTGGAATGCGCGGCGGCAGGCTGTCGCTGATTGGCGGCCGACGCGCGCCGTCCGCGTCATTCACGGCGGACGATCTCATCGTTGATCGCGACGGCCGCGCCATCGAGCTGACGCGCGCGCAGGAGACGGAGCTTCCCGCAGAAGCGACGATCGGATTCTCGGACGGCGACAACGATTATCGCCGCGCCGCCGCAGCGTCGCGCCGGCTGTCTGGATTGAGCCGCCGCCAGAGCGGCGTTGAGACCGGCCTCGTCGCCCGCCGCGGCGCCATGCAGTCGCTCGCGGACGTGATTTTGCAGAACGCCTGGACCGCGCGCGAAACCGCGCGATTCACCGCGCCGCCGACGTCGCTCGCGCTCGAGACGGGCGATCGCGTGCTGCTTGCCGGCGACGTTCCGAGGTTGTTTGAAATCACGCGCCTGTCGGACGGCGCCGCCGGCCGGGTGATTGAGGCGCGCGCGGTAGAGGACCGCCTGCGCGGCGGCGATGCGCCGGCGGCGGGCTCAGGCGTTTCAACCGCTCCTGCGATTCCAGGCGCGCCGCGGGTTGAACTGCTCGATCTTCCCGTCGCGCGCGGCGCGCCCACAACGTTGCAGCATGTCGCCGCTTACGCTGATCCCTGGCCCGGCGCGCTGGCGGCGTGGCGTCGCAGCGGCGGGACGGCGTTTGCTCTGGAGCGAACGATCCCTGCGCGTGCGATGATCGGCGCTCTTGTCGATCCGCTTGGCGCCGGTCCGCTCTGGCGATGGGATCGCGGCGCGTCTGTCCGCGTGCTGATGCGCGGCGGAACGGTAGCTTCGATCGACGACGATGAGGCCCTGGCCGGCGAGAACGCGTTCGCGATCCGCAAGCCTGGCGGCTCATGGGAGATTCTCGTCGCGGGCGAGGCGGAGCTTGTCGATGCGCGCACCTGGCGCCTGTCGAAATTGCTGCGCGGCCTCGGCGGCTCGGAAAACGCCGCCGCCGTCGCTGCGCCGGTCGGCGCGACGATCGTGCGGCTCGATCCCGCGGTCGCGCCTCTCGTCGATTCGCTCGACCGGATCGGGCAATCCGACACCTGGCGAATCGGGCCGTCGCGTCTCGATCATGCCGATGCGCGCTTCGTCGAGGTTTCATCCTCGGCGACCGCGATCGCGCTTCGGCCCTTTTCGCCCGTTCATGCGAAGGCGCGGCGCACCGTGGACGGCGTCGTCTTTTCCTGGATTCGCCGGACGCGGATCGACGGCGACGCCTGGGATGTCGCGGAGGTTCCGCTCGGCGAGGATATGGAGCGCTATGAACTCGACATTCTCTCTGCGGGCGGCGCCACGGCGCGCACGCTGACGGCCTCCGCCCCGTCTATTCTCTACCCCGCCGCTGACGAGATCGCCGATTTCGGCGCGCCGCAGTCCGTCATCGACATCGCGCTGGCGCAGATGAGCGTCGTCGCGGGCCGCGGCTTCGCGCGCCGCGTGACGCTCGCGGTTCGCTGAACCGATCGGCGCGGGTCGGCGCCGCACACCCCTCATCAGGAAGATCGAAATGTCACAATGGCCGGCGCAGTCGCCTGCGGCGATGAACGATTTTTATGGGAATCCCGATGCGAACCATGACGGCCGCGCCGATCCGGCGTGGATGAAAGCGAACCTTGTGCGCGTGAAGCCGCCTTATCGCATGAAATGGTCATGGGCGGGCGATGTGACGACGATCACCGTTCACCGGCGCTGCGCCGAATCGCTGTTGCGGGCTCTGGATGCGGTCGCGCGTCATTTCGGTTCGCAGCAGGCCATTGAGCGCGCGCGCATGCATCTGTGCGGCGGCGCGTTCAATTTTCGTCTGATGCGCGGCGGATCGAATCTTTCGGTTCACTCATGGGGCGCGGCGATCGATCTCGATCCCGAGCGCAACGGGCTTGGCCGGCGTTACGCCGAAAGCCTCGGCATGATGCCGATGGCGGTGGTGGAGATTTTCGCGCGCGAGGGGTGGGAATGGGGCGGACGGTGGTCCCGGCCCGACGCGATGCATTTCCAGGCGGCCGCTTCCGGCGCCGCGCCGCCGCGCCGGGCGCCTGTGAGAGCGTCCGCGAAAGGCGCGCGCGAGGCGCTGCTCGATCAGGTTTTTTCGCAGAGGAGCCCATCATGATGGATTTCAAGTCGCTCTGGCAGTCGAAGTCGTTCTGGGCCGGCGTGATCGGCTTCGTTGCGTCGCTCGGCGGCCTCATCGGAATCAAGATCGACCCGGACAAGGCCACGCAGCTTGCCGATCTCGCGCCCTTGATCGTCACCAACGTCACCAGCGCGGCGACGATCATCTTCAATCTGGTGTCGGACTCGCGGCGCGATGCGAAAGGCTGATGAGCGTCGCGGCCCAGATCATCCTCGCCATTCTCAATCTCGCCGGAACGCTCGCGGACGCCGCGCGCGAGCGGCGGCTCCTGAAGGCGGGCGAGGACGGCGTGATCGCCGAGAGCATGCGGCGGGCGGGCGATGATCTCGTCCGCGCGCAGGCGGCGCGCGAGGAGGCTCGCTCTCACGCTCTCGCCGCTTCTCCTGACGGCGGCCTGCCGGACGACGGCTGGCGGCGGGATTGAGGGCGCGAGCTTCTGCGCCGTGGCGCGGCCCATCGCCTGGTCCCGGAACGACACCCGCGAAACCCTGGCCGGAATCGCCGAGCACAACGCGGTCGGCAAGGCGATCTGCGGCTGGGCGCCGCCCGCCCGCTGAGGCCGCCGGGGCCGACGATGGTCCTCCGGGCCGCGCCCTCGCGCGTCCGTTTGCCTCGCGCGTCGCCCCCAGGGGGACGCGCGCCTTTCGTTCAGTGGCGGTTCACGCTGGGTTGGGGCATGATCGCCGCATGCAAACGCAATGCGCCACGGTCTTCATGATGTGCGCCGTCAGCCTGGCGGGCTTCCCCGATTCCTCGATCGCGCAGCAGGAGACCTGCCTGTCGTCGAACGAAACCCGGGAGGCTGTGGCCGACAAGCGCGCGATTTCCCCCACCGCCGCGTTGCGCGCGGCGCGGACGAGCGCGAGCGGCGAGACCTTGCGCGCCCGTCTTTGCGTGCATAACGGCGATCTCATCTATTGGGTGACGCTGTTGACGCGCAGCGGCAAGGTCGGCCGCGTGATGGTCAACGCCGCGGACGGACAGGTGCTCGAAGTGCGCTGACGGGCAGGAGGCTTGCTTGCGGATTCTCGTGGTCGAAGATGATCGCGATCTCAATCGCCAACTTGTGAACGCGCTCGAACAGGCGGGGTATGCGGTCGATTCCGCCTGGGACGGCGAGGACGGACAGTTCCTGGGCGAGACCGAGCCCTATGACGCCATCGTTCTCGATCTCGGCCTGCCCAAGCTCGACGGCGTCAGCGTGCTCAAGGCCTGGCGCAAGGCGGGCCGCAAGACGCCGGTGCTGATTCTCACCGCGCGCGACCGCTGGAGCGACAAGGTCGAGGCTTTCGACGTCGGCGCGGACGACTACGTCGCCAAGCCCTTTCACATCGAGGAGGTTCTGGCGCGGCTGCGCGCTGTTCTGAGGCGGGCCGCTGGCCACGCCACCAACGAGTTGGAATGCGGACCCGTGAAGCTCGACGCCCGCGCCGGCAGGGTCACGGTCGGCGGCGAATCAGTGAAGCTGACCTCCCACGAGTTCCGGCTCCTGTCCTATCTCATGCATCACGCCGGCCGCGTCATCTCCCGCAACGAGATCGTCGAGCATCTTTACGATCAGGACTTCGATCGCGATTCGAACACGATCGAGGTCTTCGTCGGCCGGATCCGCCGCAAGCTTGGGGTCGACATCATCCAGACCGTGCGCGGGCTCGGCTATATTCTGAGTCCCCCCGGCGGCGCCAAGGCGTGATATCGCGCCGTTCGCTGCGCGAGGCGCCCATTGCGACGCGCCTTTTCGCGTCCGCCGCGATTCTGTCCGCCGTCATTCTCTGCGTCGCCGGCGTTCTTCTGTCCGCCATCTACCGCCGCACGACCGAGAGCGCGTTCGACGAGCGCCTGAACGTCTATCTCAAGGAGCTGGTGGGCGATCTTTCGGCGCCGACGGAGCAGGAAAGGAATGAGCTCGGCAATCTTGGCGAACCGCGCTTCAACCTTCAGGGGTCCGGCTGGTACTGGGAGGTTTCTCGGGCCGACGGCGGCGTGTTCAAGGCGTCGCGGTCGCTGTTCGGGCAGACATTGCCCAAGCTTGGCGAATCCGTTCCCTTCGAGCGCTTCCAGCCCTGGCGGCGAGGTTATGTGGCGCTGTCCGACGATCGGCGGCTGCGCGTCATCGAGCGGCCGATCGACCTGGGCGAGGACGGCCAGTTCGTCGTCTCCGTCGCGGCCGAATCCTCCGAGATTGAAAACGATATCCGTGAGTTCCAGCTTGCTCTCGGGCTGACCTTTCTTGTGCTCGGCGCGGCGCTGGTCGGCTCGACCTGGATTCAGGTGAATTACGGCCTGCAGCCGCTCGCTCACCTGCGCCGCGCCGTCGCCCGCATCCGTGAGGGCGAATCGGAGAGGATCGAGGGCGACTACCCCCGGGACGTGGCGCCGCTGGCGTCCGAACTGAATCTGCTGATCGACGCGAACCGCGAGATTCTCGATCGCGCGCGCACGCAGGTCGGCAATCTTGCGCATGCGCTCAAGACGCCGCTCAGTGTGATGACCAACGAGGTTGACGCTTCCGGCGGCCCCACCGCCGGCAAGCTCAATGAGCAGGTGGCGCTGATGCGCCATCAGATCGACTATTATCTCAATCGCGCCCGCGCCGCCGCGCTCGCCGGCGCCCTTGGCGCCGTGACCGAGGCGGCGCCGACGCTGGAGGCGCTGACCCGCGCTTTCTCGAAGATCTATCGCGAACGCGACTTCGACCTCGATCTCCCGCCCGAACATCTTCGCTTCCGCGGCGAAAAACAGGATTTTGAGGAGATGGTCGGAAATCTGATCGACAACGCCGGCAAATATTCGAGGCTTCAGGTGCGGGTCGCGGTGGTGGGCGAGGAGGCCGGCGACCGGAAGCGCCTTGTCGTCGTCGTCGACGATGACGGGCCGGGTCTGCCGCCGGACAAGCGCGCCGCCGCCTGGCGTCGGGGGCAGCGGCTGGACGAGACGAAGCCCGGCTCCGGCCTCGGCCTGTCGATTGTCAGTGATCTTGCCGGCATGTATGGCGGCGCCCTCGAATTCGACGTCGCGCCTCTCGGCGGCCTCAGGGCGAAACTGAGCCTGCCGGCCGTTTGACCTTTCCCTGATTTCGCCGCATGGACCCGCCAAAGGGCCGTCATGGGCGGTATGAAGCGAGAAATTCACACGAAATGGCGGTCGCCGGGCGCGACCCTGGCGATATGCCTGTTGACGGCGGCCTGCGCCTCGGCGGGCGCCCAGCCCCCTTCCGCCGTCGCCGTCGCGCCTCCCGCCGGAGCGCTCGACGAAGCCGAGAAGAACCGCGCCGAGCTGACGATCCTGGAAGCCGCTGCGGCCGGAGAATCCCGCCGCTGGGATTCCGGCCGTCCGGGCTATTACGGCGTCGTGGAGCCCGGGCCGGCTCAGCGCTCGGATGCCGGCGTCTGCCGAGATTACGCCCATACGATTTTCATCGACGGCCTCGCCCGTCAGGAAAAAGGGCGGGCGTGCCGTCCGCCGGGCGGCGTCTGGCGTATCGCTCAGGACCCGGCCTGAGCGGTCCCGATGCTTCTCTGGCTCCTTCTTGCGGCGATGACCGGACTGGCCGCGTTCACGTTGCTGTGGCCCCTCGCTCGCATCGCGGCGGTCGCGCCCGCGCCCGCTCCGGATGACGCGGCGTTCTATCGCGCCGCGCTCGCCGATATCGATCATGACCGGGCGCGCGGGCTTATCGGCGAGCGGGAGGCCGACGCCGCCCGGACGGAGGCGGCCAGGCGGCTTTTGCGCAGCGAGGCGGAGTCGCATCCGGTCGTAACCGGTGTTTCCTCGCTTCGGCGACGGAAAACCGCGGCGGTCATCGCGCTGATCGTGGTTCCGGCGCTTGCGCTGCCGGCCTATCTCGCCGCCGGGTCGCCGCAGCTTCCCGATCAGCCGCTCGCGGCGCGCAAGGCGGTTGATCCCTCCGCCATCAGCGTCGCCGAAGCGGTTGCGCGCATTGAAGCTCATCTCGCCCGCAATCCGGACGACGGCGCGGGCTACGATATGCTTGCGCCGGTTTATCTCAGGATGGGCCGCGCAGCCGATGCGGCCCGCGCCTATTCCGCAGCGCTGCGGCTGAATGGCGAAACGCCCGAACGGCTCGCCGGACTTGGCGAAGCGCTGGTGACGGGCGCTGAGGGCGTCGTGACCGCCGAGGCGCAGGACCTGTTCACGCGCGCGTCCGCGGCGGGCTTCAACCCGCGCGCCGGCTTCTATCTGGCGCTTGCGCGCGAGCAGGACGGCGACCGCGAGGGCGCTGCGCAGGCGTTCGAGAAGCTGATCGCGGCGTCGCCGGCGGATGCGCCGTGGCTGCCCGCCGCGCGCGAAAAACTCGCCGCCTTGCGCGGGACGCCGGCCGGCGGCGAAGCTGTCGCGGCCTTGCCGGAAAGCGAGCGAGACGCGGCCATTCGCGGAATGGTGGCCCGCCTTGCGGAGCGTCTTGCGACGAATGGCGGCAGCGTCGACGAATGGTCGCGCCTGATCAGATCCCATATGGCTCTGGGAGAGAAAGAGAAGGCGGCGCAGGCGCTCGGCGATGCGCGCAAGGCGTTGGGAGCTGACGCAACGCAGCCGCTCGACGCGCTGTCACGGGAGTTACGGCTATAGCGATGTCGCGCAGACAACGCCGTCTTGCATTGATCGGCTCGGCGCTCGCGGTGCTCGCGGCCGCGGCCGCGCTCGTGCTGACGGCGCTGCGCGATTCCATCGTGTTCTTTCATCCGCCGACGGAGATTGTTGAAAAGGCCATTGCGCCCGGCTCGCGGCTGCGGGTCGGCGGCCTGGTGAAAGAAGGATCGCTCGTGCGCGGCGAGGGGCGGAGCGTGCGCTTCGTGGTGACGGACACGAAGACCGATCTGCCGGTTTCCTATGCCGGGATTCTCCCTGATCTGTTCAGGGAGGGGCAGGGGGTCGTCGCCGAAGGCGTCTTGCAGGCCGATCACAGCTTCCGCGCCGACAGCGTGCTCGCCAAGCATGATGAGAAATACATGCCGCGCGAGGTGGCTGACGCGCTGAAGAAGCAGGGCCTCTGGCAGCACAACGGCGCGGACGCCGCGCCGTCGACGCAATGATCGCCGAAGCCGGACATTTCGCGCTTCTCCTCGCGCTGGCGCTTGCGATCGTCCAGAGCTGCGTGGGCCTTTGGGCCGGGCGCAGCCGGGACGCGGCGCTCATCGCCATGACGCGCTCGGCGGCGCTCGGCGTTTGCGCTTTCGTCGTCGCCGCATTCGCGGCGCTGACCCGCGCCTACGTGATATCGGACTTCTCGGTGCGCAACGTCGCCGAGAACTCGAATTCGGTGATGCCCCTGATCTACAAGGTCAGCGGCGTCTGGGGCAATCACGAGGGCTCGGTGCTTTTGTGGGTGCTCGTGCTCGCGGCGTTCGCCGCGAGCGTCGCCCTGCGCGGTCGCGACCTTCCCGATGTGCTGAGATCGAACGTGCTTGCGGTGCAGGGCATGATCGCCGCGCTGTTTCTGGCTTTCATTCTCGCCACGTCAAATCCGTTCTCGCGGATCGATCCCGCGCCGTTCGAGGGCGCCGATCTCAATCCGCTGCTGCAGGATCTCGGCCTCGCGATTCATCCGCCGCTTCTCTATCTCGGCTATGTCGGCTGTTCGATCGCATTTTCCTTCGCCGTCGCCGCGTTGATCGACGGACGCATCGACGCGGTCTGGGCCAAGCATGTGCGTCCCTGGACGCTCGCGGCCTGGATATTTCTCACGCTCGGCATCGCGATGGGCTCCTACTGGGCCTATTACGAACTCGGATGGGGCGGCTTCTGGTTCTGGGATCCGGTCGAAAACGCCTCGCTGATGCCCTGGCTTGCGGCGACGGCGCTCCTCCATTCCGCCGTCGTGATGGAGAAGCGCGAGGCGCTGAAGATATGGACCGTGCTTCTGGCGATCGTTGCCTTTTCATTGTCGCTGATCGGCACTTTCCTCGTCCGCTCCGGCGTTCTCACATCGGTTCACGCCTTCGCCGTTGATCCCGCGCGCGGCGTCTTCATTCTCGGAATTCTCGTGGTCACGATCGGCGGAAGCCTGACGCTTTTTGCGTGGCGCGCGCCGATGCTGAAGCATGGCGGGCTGTTCGCGCCGGTGTCGCGCGAGGGCGCGCTGGTTTTCAACAATCTCTTTCTCGCCGCAGCCTGCGCCGCCGTTTTTATCGGCACGCTCTATCCGCTCGCGCTGGAGGCGCTCACGGGCGCGAAGATCTCGGTTGGTCCGCCCTTCTTCAACATGACCGTCATTCCGTTGATGGCGCCGCTGATCATCGCGATGCCGCTCGGCCAGAATCTCGCCTGGAAGCGCGGCGATCTGCTGGGCGCGGCCCAGCGCGTTCAATTGTCGTTCGCTGTGGCGGTCGCCGCCGCCGCGATCATCGCCGCCGCGACATGGGGCGGCCCCGTGCTGGCGCCGATCGCGATCGGCGGCGGGGTTTGGCTCATCGTCGGTTCGTTCAGCGAGATCGGCGCCCGCGTGTCGCGCGGCGCGCCGTCGGCGCTCGCCTCTCGTCTCATCGGCTTGCCGCGGTCGGCGTTCGGGACAGCGGTCGCGCATGCCGGCGTCGGCGTGACGGTGATCGGCCTGGCGGCGACGGCCTGGCATGTGGAGCGAATCGCGACGATGCGTTCCGGCGACATGATCGATGTCGGCGCGTACCGGCTGCGGCTCGATTCGATAACGCCGCGCACGGGGGCGAATTATCGCGAAGACGCGGCCAGATTCACGATTCTGAAGGACAGCGCGGAGGTCGGTTCGGTCGTCAGCGCGAAACGAATCTATCCGATTCGCCAGATGCCGACGACGGAGGCCGGGCTTTGGACGCACGGAATCGGACAGGTCTATGTCAGCCTCGGCGAGATCGAAACCGACGGGTCGGTCGCAGTCCGCGTCTATGACAAGCCTCTCGTGCTGCTCATCTGGCTCGGCGCCGTCGTGATGGCGATCGGTGGAGCGCTGTCACTGTCCGATCGACGCCGTCGTGTGGGCGCGCCGCGGCCGGCCCGCGCGCCGCCTGCGATGGCCCCGGCGGAATGACGCTGATGCGTCTCATCATCAGCGCCTTCTTTTTTCTTGTCGCGTCGTTGGGCGGCGCTCTCGCCGTGCAGCCGAACGAAATGCTGCGCGATCCTGCGCTGGAGGCGCGCGCGCGCCAGTTGTCGAGCGAGTTGCGCTGTCTGGTTTGTCAGAACCAGTCGATCGACGATTCCGATGCGCCCCTCGCGCATGATCTGCGCGTCCTGGTGCGCGAGCGGCTGACAGCCGGCGACAGCGACGAGGATGTCAGACGGTATCTGGTCGCTCGCTATGGCGAGTTCGTGCTGCTGCGTCCCGCGCTGAACGCGCGCACGGCGCTCCTCTGGGCGGCGCCGTTCCTCGCGCTTCTTGCTGGCGCCGCGTTGATGCTCGCGGGTTGGCGACGCCGCGTCGTCGCCGGGCCGCCTGCGCCGCTCAGCGCCGAGGAGCGGGAGCGTCTCGACAGGCTTGTAGGACGGTAGGGTGGAGAGCGCTTTCGGGCGCGCCACCCTTAACAAATCTTCATCGCGCCGAAATCGCGCCGAGAAGGCTGCGAGACCATGTTGTGAACCGAAGGGCGGCGGCCACGCAGCCCAGACAGAGGTTCAGCATCATGTCGCAAGCCATCAACAATCTGATCCCCAAACGTCCGGCGCCTCGCCGCTGGCTGATGGGAACCGCCGCCGGCGCTCTCGCTGTCGCCGGCGCCCTGGCCTTTCTTCCCGCCTATTCGCAGGCTGAGACAACTTCTACGCCGCCGATCACGACCGACCAGCGCGCTGTCTCGTCGCCGTCCTTCGCCGACATGGTCGAGAAGGTCCGCCCCGCCGTCGTCTCGGTGAAGGTGACCATCGCCCAGGCCTCGATGAACGATGATGAAGACGCCATGCCCGGCATGCGTGATCTGCCGCCGGGACTCGAGCGCTTCTTCCGGCAGTTCGGGGATCAGCAGCAACAGCAGGGTCGCGGTCGGCAGATGCGCCCGGGTCAGGTCCGGATGGGTCAGGGATCGGGCTTCTTCATTTCGTCCGACGGTGAGATCGTGACCAACAACCACGTTGTGCAGGGCGCCACCGATGTCGAGATCGTGACCGACGATGGCCGCACGCTGGCCGCCAAAGTTGTCGGAACGGATCCGCGCACCGATCTGGCGCTGCTGAAGGTCAAGGAGAAGGGCGTCTATCCATATGTTCAGCTCGCGACCACGCCCCCTCGGGTCGGTGACTGGGTCGTGGCGGTCGGCAATCCCTTCGGGCTTGGCGGCACGGTGACGGCGGGCATCGTTTCCGCCCGCGGCCGCGACATCGGCTCGGGTCCGTATGACGACTATCTCCAGATCGACGCGCCGGTGAACAAGGGCAACTCCGGCGGCCCGAGCTTCACCCTCGACGGCAAGGTCGCGGGCGTGAACACGGCGATCTACTCGCCGTCAGGCGGCAGCGTCGGCATCGGCTTCGCGATTCCCGCGCGGACGGTCGAGACAGTCGTCGCGGCCCTGCGCAGCGGCAAGCCCGTTGAGCGCGGCTTCATCGGCGTCAGTTCGCAGCCGGTTTCCTCGGACGTCGCCAACGCGATGGGTCTGCCCGACACCAAGGGCGCTCTGGTCGCCGCAGTGAACGAGGACAGCCCGGGCGCGAAAGCCGGCCTGAAGAAGGGCGATCTCATCGTCGCGGTCAATGGCGACAAGGTCGCCGATCCGCGCGACCTCGCTCGCAAGATCGGCGAGATGAAGCCCGGTGAGAAGGCCACGCTGCAGATCCTGCATCGCGGCAAGGAAGAGACCGTGTCGCTCGAACTGGGCAAGCGGCCGGCGGAGCAGGCCCCTCAGCGCGGTTGACGCATATCGACGGCGCGGCTGCCCCGCCGCGCCAGTCGAGAGGCCGCGTCGCCCTTTGTCGCCGGGCGGCGCAAGGTCAGCGGCAGGCCGGACCAGTCCCCGTCCGGCCTGCCGTTTCGTTTAAGGATTGATCGGCTATGCTGCCCGGCATGAAGATTCTCGTCATCGAAGACGATCGCGCCGCGGTCGAGTATCTCGTCAAGGCCTTCCGCGAGGCGGGGCACGCCGCCGATCCCGCGACGGACGGGCTCGCCGGTTATGGCATGGCGACGGACGGCTCCTACGACGTCCTCGTGGTCGATCGCATGCTTCCAAAGATGGACGGCCTCTCGCTGATCCGGTCGCTGCGCGAGCAGGGCTCGGAAACGCCGGTGCTAATCCTCTCGGCGCTCGGCCAGGTCGACGACCGCGTGAAGGGGCTGCGCGCCGGCGGAGACGATTATCTGCCGAAGCCTTACGCGTTTTCTGAACTGCTGGCGCGGGTCGAGGCCCTGGGCCGACGCAAGACCACGGCGGCGAAAGGCGAGGAGACGACCCTGACGGTCGGCGATCTCACGCTCGACAGGCTCGCGCGTCGCGTAACGCGGGGCGGACAGGAGATCGTGCTGCAGCCGCGCGAATTCCGCCTGCTTGAATTCCTGATGCAGCACGCCGGGCAGGTGGTGACGCGCACCATGTTGCTGGAGGGCGTGTGGGACTATCACTTCGATCCGCAGACCAATGTGATCGACGTGCATGTCTCGCGATTGCGCGCCAAGATCGACCGCGGCGCGGACCGGCCCTTGCTCCAGACCGTGCGCGGCGCCGGATACATGATACGTGACGGCTCTCGCTAAGCTCTGGCGGACGACCGCGTTTCGCGTCACGCTGGTCAATCTTTTCGTCATTTCCCTGTTTGCGTTCCTGGCGTTCGGCAATGTCGCATGGAATGCGCGTCGCGCGGTCGACAACGAGATCGCGAGCACCATCGACGCGGAGATCGCCGGGCTCGCCGAACAATACAACCAGGGCGGCCTTCCCCGGCTGATCGATGTCGTTCAGCGGCGCGCGTCCCAGCCTGGGGCGTCTCTCTATCTCATCACGAATTTCGCCGGCCAGAAGCTTGCGGGCAACATCACGGCTTTGGCCGCAGGGGCGCTGCAACGCCCGGGCGTGGTGGAAACATTCTATCAGGCGGCCGATGACGCCGATCGCCCGCGCGGCCGCGCCCTCGTGCGCGTCATCGTTCTGCCCAACGGATTTCGCGTCGTGGTGGGGCGCGATGTTGTGGACCGCGATCGGCTCATCAGCGCCACCCGCAACGCTTTCGCATGGTCGCTGTTCATCGTGGCCATCGTCGGCGGAGGCGCCGGCCTGCTGATTACGCGGCGCGTTCTGAGGCGCGTCGACTCGATGAACCACGCAGCGCACCGGATCATGGAGGGTAATGTCGGCGAAAGGCTGCCTGTCGTCGGCTCCGGCGATGAGTTCGACCGGCTCGCCATCAATCTGAATTCGATGCTCGACAGGATCGGCGACCTGATGACTGGGTTGCAGCATGTGTCGGACAATATCGCCCATGACCTCAAGACGCCGCTGACGCGTCTGCGCAACCGGGCGGAGGAGGCGTTGAGAACCGCCGCAACGCCCGACGACTATCGTCGCGCCATCGAGAGCTGCATCGAGGAATCAGACAATCTCATTCGGATTTTCAACGCGCTGCTGACGATCGCGCGTCTCGAGAGCGGACAAGGTCAGGCCGCAGCGACCGATTTCGACGCCGCCGATGTCATTCGCGATGTCGTTGAACTGTATGAGCCCATCGCCGAGGAGGCTGGCGTCGAACTCCTCGTCGAGGCGCCGCCGTCGCTGCCCTTGCGCGCGAGCCGGGAGCTTGTCGGGCAGGCGCTCGCGAATCTCATCGACAATGCGATCAAATACGGCAAGCCCGAGCCTGCAAGCGACGCCGAAGCCGCGGCGACGGCCGACACGCCTCGCATCTCGGTGTCCGCCGCGCCGGGTGGGAAGGGCGGCGTCGAGTTCGTCGTCGCCGATCATGGCTCCGGAATCCCGGAAGCGGACCGCGAGCGCGTTGTGCTGCGTTTCGAGCGCCTCGAAGCCGCCCGCACCAAAAGCGGATTTGGCCTTGGTCTGAGCCTTGCGGCGGCTGTCGCAAAGCTGCATCACGGTGAACTGAGGTTGGAGGACAACCGGCCGGGCTTGAAGGTTCGTTTCATCGTTCCCGACGCGCCCGGCGGCTGACGGGAGCAACGCTATGGCGGCAAGGCCATCGCTGGCGCAACTGACGCGAACCGCGCCGCGCATGCCGCCGCGCGCCAGCGCCGAACGCGTCTGCCAGGTAAATCTGCTCGAAGGACTCGACGATGCGCTGCGATCATCGTTTGAGGCGATCGCGCGCGCTTATCCGCAGGCGCGCGATCTTGTCGGGGCGGTCCTCGCGCATTCGCCTTTCCTCGGCGGTCTGATCAGGCGGCGGCCGGAATGGCTGATCGCGCTGCTGAACGCGCATCCCGATGATAAGCTCGATCGGATCATCGCCGAAGCCGCCGCCGCGGCGCGCTCGCCCGATGAGGATGAGACGATGCGGATGTTGCGCGAAGCGCGCGGCCGCGCCGCGCTGCTTATCGCGCTCGCCGATCTTGGCGGCGTGTGGACGGTCGACGAGGTGACCCGGGCGCTGACCCGCTTCGCTGACGCCGCATTGCAGGCGGCCGTCGCGTGGCTCCTGGAGCGGGCGAGGATCGCCGGACGCCTGCTCGCGGACGACGGGGATGACCTAGGCGTCGCTTCCGGCCTGATCGTGCTCGCGTTGGGCAAGCACGGAGCCGGCGAACTGAATTACTCAAGCGACATCGATATTGTCGTCTTCTACGACGCCGAGCGCGCGCGCCTGGCGCCCGGCGTCGAGGCGCCGGATTTTTTTGTGCGATTGACGAAAGGCGTCGTCCGCCTGTTGCAGCAGCAGACGGTTGACGGATATGTGGCGCGCGTCGATCTCCGCTTGCGCCCCGATCCCGGCTCGACGGCGACGGCCATATCGCTCAATGCGGCGCAAAGCTACTATGAGACCGTCGGCCAGAACTGGGAGCGGGCGGCCTTCATCAAGGCGCGTCCGGTCGCTGGCGACCTGACGCTCGGCGCGGAGTTTCTGGCGCGGCTGCGGCCCTTCATCTGGCGCAAATATTTCGATTTCGCCGCGATCGCCGACATCCACGCCATGAAGCGGCAGATTCAGGCCGTGCGGGGTCGCGATGAGATCGCGATCGCGGGACATGACGTCAAGCTCGGGCGCGGCGGCATTCGCGAGATCGAGTTTTTTGTTCAGACGCAGCAGCTCGTTTTTGGCGGCCGCCAGCCCGCGCTGCGCGGCGCGCGCACGCTCGACATGCTGAAAGCGCTTGTCGATGAAGGCCGGATCGATGCCAAGGCGTGCGACGAGCTGAGCGAATGCTATCGCTTTTTGCGCGAGATCGAGCATCGCCTGCAAATGCGCAACGATGAGCAGACGCAGCGCCTGCCGATCGCCGATGATGATCTTGCGTTATTCGCGCGCTTCGCCGGCTTCGAGCGGCTGCGGTCCTTCGCCAGTCGTCTGACCCACGTCGCCCGCACCGTACAGAAACATTATGCGCTTCTGTTCGAGGAAGCGGAAACGTTGGCGGTAGACGCCGGAAGCCTTGTCTTCACCGGCGTGAACGACGACCCCGAAACGCTGGCGACGCTTCAGCGCATGGGCTTTAGGTCGCCTGCTGCGATCGCTGAAACTGTGCGCGGCTGGCATTTTGGCCGGCGCGCCGCCGTCACGACTGCGCGGGCGCGCGAAATCCTGACGGAGCTTGTTCCGGTTCTCTTGCAGGCGCTGGGACAGACCGCCGATCCCGACGGCGCGGTCACGGCCTTCGATCGCGCGCTCGCATCGATGCCCGCCGCGGTCGAACTGTTCTCGATTCTGAAGTCTTATCCGTCTCTCCTGTCGTTGTTCGCTGACGTTCTGGGCTCGGCGCCGCGGCTGACGGAGATCGTTGGAACGAATCCGCATGTGCTCGATGTGGTCATTGATCCGGCGTTTGTGAATGGCGCCGCTGATGTCGCGAGCATCGATGAGCGTATCGGTCACGCGCTCGACGACGTTCGGGATGTCGAAGAGTTTCTCGATCGCGCGCGCGATATCGGACGTCAGGAGATGTTTCTCACCGGCGCGCGCCTCCTGTCTGGAATCATCGCACCCGAGATGGCGGGTCAGGCCTATGCGCGCATCGCCGACAATCTGATCGCGCGATCGCTGGCGACGGTCCGCCAAGCGTTCGAGAAGGAGCATGGCCGCGTGCCGAATGCGCGGCTAGCGATTGTCGGAATGGGCCGTCTTGGCGCGCGGGATCTGACCGCGTCGTCGGATCTCGACCTCGTCGTCCTGTATGACTTCGACGCCTCGCAATCGGAGAGTGATGGCGCGCGGCCGCTCTCTGCGACCACCTATTATTCCCGGCTGACCGCGCGGCTCGTCAGCGCCTTGACCGCGCCGACGCGACGCGGAACGCTCTATGACGTCGATCTGCGTCTGCGGCCCTCCGGAGGGAAAAGCCCGATCGCCACACAGTGGCGAACCTTTCTCGACTATTTCGCAGGCGAGGCCGAAACGTGGGAGCATATGGCGCTCACCCGGGCCCGCGTCGTCTCAGGCGATCCGGAGTTTGGCGTGGAGATCGGGCGCTCCATCAACGATATTCTGCGTCGCAAGCGCGTTCAGCCGGTGGTGAGGAGCGATATATTCGCGATGCGGCGACTGATCGCGCAGGAGAAGGGCGAGGACGATCCGGACGATCTCAAGAATGTCGCAGGAGGTCTGACGGACTGCGAATTTCTGGCCGAATTCCTCATATTGGACCACGCCTTTCGCTGCGAGGAGCTCATTGGCGCGTCGGCGACAGGCGTCTTCAGGATTGCGCGCAAGCGCGAATGGCTGACGTCGGACGAGTGCGCGACGCTTGAGCAGGGTTATCGCGCGATGCGCGACGTGCTCCACATGCAACGACTGTTGGTGAAGGGGCGTTTCGTTTCCGCCGACGCGCCTGCTCAGGTGAAGCAGCGAATTGCGGCGTCGGTCGGCTTGCCGACGAAAGCGGCGCTGGACGCCTCTCTCGCTGACGCGCGCGCGGGAATTCGGGCGATCTTCAACGCGCGGATCGGCGCTGGCGGCGCTGTTCAGGCGACGTGAGCGAGCGAAGGCCAGGCGGAGGAAATCTGCGGCGCCGCGATCGGCAGGCAGACCCGCACGATTGTCCCATGATTGACGGCGGATCGTATTCGCAGCGTTCCGCCATGCATTTCGACCAGCGAGCGCGCGATGGCGAGCCCAAGGCCTGAACCGCGATAGGCTTTGCTGAACTGGCTCTCGATCTGCTCGAATGGACGGCCGAGATTGGCCAGAGCCTCGCGCGGCATGCCGATGCCGGTGTCCTCCACGAAAAGCAGCACCTCGCGTTCCGTCTTGCGCGCGCGCAGCGAAACATGCCCGCCCTCGGGCGTGAATTTGATCGCATTTGTCAGGAGATGCGACAGCGCCTGCTGAACGGCGAGCGCGTCGACCTCGAACAGGGCGCCGCTCAGCCGCTCGGAGGTCAACGATATTTTCTTGAGCGCGGCGTCGCCTTGCGCCCGCATCAGCGCCTCCTGAATCGTTTCATCGACGCTGGTCGGTTTGCGATTCAGGGTGCGACGGCCCGCCTCGATGCTCGACATTTCAAGAACATCTTCGACGAAGCGCAGAAGAAACAGCCCGCTGTCGCCGATATGCTTGCAGTATTCGCGATGCCGCTGATTGAGCTGCCCGAAAACGCCGCTCATCATCAACTCTGAGAAACCGATGATGGCGTTCAGCGGCGTGCGAAGCTCATGGCTCATATTGGCGAGAAATTTCAGTTTCGCGCGGTTGGCGCTTTCCGCCTCTGATTTCTGCTCGAGATAGCGCTCGGCCAGCTCGGCGAATTGTTGCGCCTGCGCTTCCAGCGCCTGGCGCGACCTTTTCAGATCCGAGATCATCATCGTCAGGCGCCGCTCCGAATCGATCAGCTGATCCTGCTGACGCTTGACCGCGGTGATCTCCGTGCCGACGCTGACAAACCCGCCGTCCTCTGTCCTGCGTTCGCTGATCTGCAGCCATCGTCCGTCCGCCAGCGCCGTCTCGATCCGGCGGGAGCCGCGGCCGTCGACCGTCGCGACCTCCTGTTCGAGGCTGACAAGCGGCGGGTTGGCGTTCGCCATCACGTCCTTGTAGGCGGCCCCCTGGGAGGCGCTCTCGAGCGAAACGCCGTTGAGCTCCCTGAACTTGGCGTTGCACAGCACAAGTCGATTGTCCGAATCCCAGAGCACGAAGGCCTCCGAGATCTGATCAACCGCATCGCGCAACCGGCGGTCCGCGCGTTCGATCTCGCTCATCATTTTGCGTCGCGCGGTCACGTCGATGGCGATTCCTGTGACGCGCAAGGAGCCGTCGGCGGAGTCTTTGATCGTGCGCGCAAGCGCGCGCAGCCATATCCATTCTTCGGCGGCTGTCCGTACGCGGAATTCGTGATCGATTGGCCGCCCTTCGATGATAGGTTCGCTGCGCGCGACACTGGCGAGAGAAAGGTCTTCGGGGTGGATATGCGACTCGACTTCCGAGAATTTGAGCGGGCTTGAGCGCGGAGGCAGGCCGAGCATGTCATACATCGAGCGCGACAAGTGTATCTCTCCGGCCTCGATATCCCAGTCCCAGAGACCACAGCGGCCGCTTTCCAGCGCCGATTCGACGCGATCATAAAAGCGTTCGCAGGTGTCTTCCGCCACGTCGCCGCGGCGCGCCTGCCATTTCGCGAAAAGCGCGAATCCGACCACCAGCGCCGTTGCGCCGATGAGCAGCATGGCGAAGCTGTTGACATGCGCGCGCCACGGCGCGAGCGCGAGCGCGTGATCATGGCTGATCCACACCGTGAGGCCGCTGTCTCCGGCCGGCCACGCGGAAGCGAGCGCTGGCGATCCATCGGGCATGGCGATCATGCCGGCCCTTTTGCCGCTGAGCGATTGAAGCGATGCGCGCAGCCAATCAGCGGAAAGCGGCGGTCCGCCGCCCTGCGCCAGGATGGTCGGAGCGCTGTCCGGCCTTTGCTGAAGGACGGCGTAACGGATATTGCGGCCCAACGGTTCGGTCGCATGTGCGCGCGCATCGTCGAGCCATCTTGTCATAGCCGGACCGCTCGCGAGATCTGATCGCCGCGTCAGCGCGGCGTCGATCCGCAACGCCAGTTTCTCGCCGAGCCCCTCGATCGTTGCGAGCGCTGCGGAGGCGGTCTCGTTGCGACTCGAAATGAACAGGCCCGTTGCGGCGAATGCGACGGCGGCGACATAGAGAATAAGAAGGGGAGCGACGCTTGCGCGCAACCACCACTCGATCCGCCGTGACGACCGGCTGACTGGGCTTTTCAACCAAGCCGCAAGGGCTGCGAACGAGCGGGCATACGCCAGCTCGCACGCCGCGTCGCCACGCGTCATGCGTCAGACCTCGAAATCCCGTTTGAACGAACGCCGATTTCGGAACGACGTGCCGCATCTTCCCGAATCAGGGACAATAGAGTCGCGGCTCGCGCTTTTGTCCATATCTTAATGGTCGTTAACGAATTGAAATCCGACCCTGTGACTCAAAGGACTCGCCTTTCGCGAATTGGCGGTTGCGGATCGCCCCCCGACACAATCTGGAATCGCTGTTCCCCACGCCTTCAGGCGAGGGTCCTGGACACGATGTCTGCGACGTCGCGCGACCGCGCGGCGCTTTTGAGCCGTTCCAAAGCGGCCTGCGCGCTGGCGCGCCGGCCCGGCTCAAGGATTCTCCATGTTCTGAAGCTCGTCGCCAGCCGCGCCGCGACTTGCGGATTGCGCTGATCGAGCTCCAGAATCATGTCGGCGACAAAGGCGTGGCCGACCCCGTCGGGACGATGGAACTCGCGCGGATTGTTCTGCGCGAAACTCATGAGCAGCGCATACACTCTATTGGGGGTCGCAAGCGAAAAAATCGGATGGTTCATGAGCGCGCGAACGCGCGTCAACGTATCACGCTCGGGAATCGTGGCTTGGAGCGCAAGCCACTTGTCGAGGACAAGAGGCTCATTACGATAGCGCGACTCAAACTCGGAGAACAGATCGTCGCGCGTTTCGCCCGGCTGATCATGGATGGCGAGCAGAGCCGCATGACGATCTGTGAGATTGTCCGCGCGTCGATAGAATTGTTCCACCGTGGCGCGCGAGGTCCTGTCGCCCTCGCTTGCAGCGACAGAAGCTGAAAGCGCCGCATGGCGAAACGCTCTCTGTCCGGCGCTTTTCGCGTCCGGAGAATAGACGCCTTGCTCCGCTTGGAGCGGGTCTGAAAGGACGCTCGCTAGCGTCTTCGCAATATCGCGCCGCAGATGAACGCGCGCGGCGTGAATGATGTCCGGATCAATATGAACGCCGATCTCGCGCGCGATGTCATTGTCGCGCGGAAGAGCGAGAAGATACGCAGCGAAGGCGGGGTCGCGCGTGGCTTCGTTTGGCGTGACTTGGGCGAGAGCCTCCGCGAGCGACGTCCCTGTGGCGGCGGCTTCTCCATTCGAAAGAGATGCGACGGAGCGTTTGAGGATGCGGATCGCGAGCTGCTGCGACGCCTGCCAGCGATTGAACGGATCCGAATCGCATTTCAGGAGCAGAATGAGGTCGTCGTCTGATTGATCGATGTCGAGTCTCACCGGCGCGGAGAAACCGCGCAGCAGCGACGCGACGGGACGCGAAGGAATATCGCGAACGATGAGCGTTTGCTCGGCCTCGCTCAATCGGTAAACGCCGTTCGACCAGCATGCGTCATCGGTGTCGATGATGATCGGCTGGCCGTCGCCGTCGAGAAGGCCGAGGGCGATGGGAATGACCACGGGCTTTTTATCGGCCTGGCCGGGCGTGGGCGGGGTGTGCTGCGCGAAGGTCAGGGAATAAGCGCCGGAACGAATGTCGTAAGCTTCGCGCGCGCGCACAATGGGGGTGCCAGCCTGCTCGTACCATCGGAAAAATTCCGAAAGGTCCTTTTGCGAGGCCTCGGCGAAGCAGGCGATGAACTGTTCCACTGTCGCCGCCTGCCCATCATGCCGTTCAAAATAAAGCGCCATTCCGCGATCGAAAGCGTCCGCGCCGATCAGCGTCTTCAGCATCCGAATGATTTCGGCGCCCTTTTCGTAGACCGTGGCGGTGTAGAAATTGTTGATCTCGCGATATTCGGTCGGCCGCACCGGATGGGCGAGAGGGCCTGAATCCTCGACGAACTGGGCGCTGCGCAAGCGGATGACGTCCGAGATGCGTTTGATCGGACGCGAGCGCTCGTCGGATGAGAATTCCTGATCGCGAAAAACGGTCAACCCTTCCTTCAGGCAGAGCTGGAACCAGTCGCGGCAGGTAATCCTGTTGCCGGTCCAGTTGTGGAAATATTCATGAGCGATAATGGCTTCGATGTTCGCATAGTCCGCATCCGTCGCGGTGTCAGGGTCGGCCAGGATATATTTGTCGTTGAAGATATTGAGGCCCTTGTTCTCCATCGCGCCCATGTTGAAATCAGGAACGGCGACGATGTTGAAAACGCTGAGGTCATATTCGCGGCCGAAGACGCGCTCGTCCCATTGCATGCTGCGGATGAGAGAATCCATCGCCCATTCGCAGCGGTTCTCCTTTCCCTTCTCGACATGGATGCCGAGCTCGACGGTGCGGCCCGAGCGCGTCGTATAGCCGCGCTTCACGCTGGCGAGGTCGCCTGCGACCAGTGCGAACAAATAGCAGGGCTTTGGCCAGGGGTCGTTCCAGACTGCGAAATGCCGCTCGCCGCCCGGCAGGACTCCTGTCTCGCCGGGATCGCCATTTCCCAGCAGCAACGGCGCTTCCTTCATGTCCGCTTCGATGCGCGTGATGAAAGTTGAGAGAACGTCGGGCCTGTCGAGACAATAGGCGATGCGTCGAAAGCCGTCGGCTTCGCATTGCGTGCAATACGCGCTTCCCGAACGATAAAGTCCCATCAGCTTGGTGTTGGCGGCCGGATTGACGCTGGTGACGATCGTCAGGATGAAGGGCCTGTCCGGCGCCGCGTGAAGGCGAAAGAATGCGGGCGTGGCCTCGTATTCTTGAGGTTCGAGCGGGCGCCCATCGAGTCTGGCCGAGACGAATGTCAGTTCGTCGCCGTCGAGAACAAGCGAGCCGCTTGTCTGGCCGGACGGGTTGGGCCGCATCGTCAAAGCGGCGGTCACCCGCGTATCGGTCCGATGGAGGCTGACGTCGAGATCGACATGGTCGATGAGGAAATCAGGCGGGCGATAGTCTGAAAAGCGCGTTACCTGGTCGCTGGCGTTCGTCATGGTCGATGCCCTTTTGTCTGGGCGCATGAATGACGGGCGAGCCTTCTGCGTCAATGCGGCCAGCCGACGCCGCGCCGATTCAGGCTGCTCCCGGAGCCAGTTGCGGCGCAGCCTGCGCTGGTTGGCTCGTTTCGCTCCGCGCGCGAACGAGACTGTCCACGCTGACGAAATCGATCTTGCCCGAACCGAGCACGGGCATGGCGTTGATCGTCATCATCTCCGATGGCATGGAGAGCGCGGTGAGTCCCTTCGTCTTGAGATGAGCGACGGCGTCCGCCAGCGTGGCCTTTGGCGCAGCAGTCACCATCACCAGCCGCTCGCCTTTCCGCTCGTCGGGCGCGGCGATGATCGCATGCAGTTGCGGCGGCTCATAGTCGGCCAGCGCCGCTTCGACGGCGGCCAGAGAAATCATCTCTCCGCCGATCTTGGCGAAGCGTTTGGCGCGGCCGCGAATGGTGACGAAGCCCTCCGAATCGATCGTCACGATGTCGCCGGTGTCGTGCCATCCCCCGGGGGGCGGATGCAGCGCGCCTGGGTCCTGGGGCAGGAGGTAGCCTTTCATGATATTGGGGCCATGCAGATAGAGCCTTCCGCCCTCGGAAATTCCCGGCATGGGCTCGAGGCGCGCCTCCATCTCCGGCATCAGGCGGCCGACGCTACCGGCTTTGGCGAACATCGGCGTGTTGAGCGCGACGACCGGAGACGCCTCCGTCACGCCGTAGCCTTCGAGAATTCGCGCGCCGAATTTTTCCAGATATGTGCGCCGCGTCTCCGCCTGCACGGGCTCCGCGCCCGCGCCGACGATGCGCAGGCTGCGGAAGTCATAAGGGTGCGCCATGCGCGCGTAGCCGCGCAGGAACGTGTCGGTGCCGAAGAGAATCGTCGCATTGACCCCATAGATGAGTTCGGGGATCAGGCGATAGTGAAGCGGCGTCGGATAAAGAAAAAGCGGCACACCTTCGAGAATCGGCAGCATCATGCCGACCGTAAGGCCGAAGGAGTGAAACACCGGCAGCACGTTGAACAGCAGGTCAGAGGGGCCGAAATCGATCGTCGACCTCACCTGAGCGCAATTCGCGAGGATGTTTTTGTGGCTCAGCACGACGCCTTTGGGCGCGCCTTCCGATCCTGATGTGAATAGGATCGCCGCCTCGTCGTCGGGATTGCGAGCGATCGACTCGCGCTTCGCCGCGATGAACGCCCTGATTTTGTCCGTGGCGCCGATGGTTTCGCGCACATCTTCGAGGAAGACGATTCGAGCCTTGTCCGAAGCCGACGCGATCACCGATTCGAGCTTCCCCCGCTCGATGAAAGCGCGTGACGTGAGCACGAGCTTGATATTCGCGGTGACGCAGGCCGAAGCGATATTTGTCGGGCCGGCGCTGAAGTTCAGCATGGCGGGCGTGCGCCCGAAGCGCTGCAGAGCAAAGAATGTCACGACGACGGCATTGCTGTTGGGCAGCAGGACGCCGACCCGTTCGCCGGGCTGCGTCATGGCCGCGAGCTTTGCTCCGAGCGCATGCGAGCCGATCAAAAGCTTGCGGTAGGAAAGGGCGCCGGTCAGAGGGTCCTGGATGATGCGCTTCGAGAAGCCGTCATGCCGCGCGCGCGCGACAAGAGCCTGAAACAATGTGCGGTCGAGATCGGCCACCGCCATGCGGACGCTCATCATCACGTCGGTCAGCGCCGCGCCCGCGGCGCGGCGGCGCGCGCGCCCCACAAGCGATGGAGCGACCGTCAGAACCCGCGGCGGCAGAACGTGAATCACGATCTTGGGGAACCAGGCCCGCGCCACCTGATCCCGACCCAGCCGCGAGAATGGCGTGCGTTCCGCTCCGTCGATGAAGACCGGAAGGATTTCGGCTTCGCCCTTGTCGGCGACAAGGCCCGCGCCGTCATAGATCTTCATCAGCGATCCCGTGACCGTGATGCGGCCTTCGGGAAAAATCACCAGCGTCTCGCCGCTTTTCACCGCGTTGATGAGCTGGCGCGCGCCGAAGGGGTTCGCCGGGTCGATCGCGATCATGCGGGCGACGCGCGCGAAGGGCTTCACCCACCATTGCCGCATCATGGCGTGGTCGATCGCAAAGAGCGGATCGCCGTCGGTCAGCGTCGCCATAAGGGCGCCGTCGAGAAAGCTAACATGGTTGGCGACGATGACCCGGTGGCGACCATTGCCTTTCAGGTTCTCGGCGCCGCGCACCTCGACGCGATAGAACAGCCGCAGGACGAGCGCCGCCGCGTCGCGCCATGGATTCATCGGTAAAAGCTTGAGGAATGCGATTGTTGCGAGCGCTGTCGCGCCGCTCACGATGATCAGCAGGCTGGCTATGGAAAAGCCGGCGCGCTGCAGCAATTCCACCCCGAGGGCGCCGAGAACCATGAGCGCGGCCTGAACCGCGTTGCCGGCGGCGATCACGCGCGCGCGTCTGTCTTCGCCGGCCCAGCTTTGCACGGCGGCGAAAACCGGCACGATGAAAAGGCCGCCGCTGAACGCGATGGCTGAAACGAGATAGGCGAAGCCGCGCAGGTCGCCGTTCGCGAGAAAAGCGCGCCATCCGATCTCCTGCGCGGCCGGCGCCGTCGCTCCGGCCTTGAGCGCGAGCAGCAGCGAAAACAGGCTGAGCAGAACACCGCCGATGATCGTCAGGAACAGCACCTGGCGCCCGCCCGACAGCCACGCGGCTGCGAGAGAACCAAGCGCGATGCCGACGGTGAAGGCGAGCGTAACGACGGTGGTGACCGACGCGCCGCCGCCGATCACTTCCTTGACCATGAATTGCACCAGCAGCAGCAGCACGACGCCGAGCATCCAGAACCATGAGACGGCGATCGTGCCCCACCAGAGCCGTCCGCCGTCGCGCACCTCGCCGATCGTGCGCCAGGTCGAGCGCAGAATGTTAGGATCGATCGAGAGGGTGGGAGCGGCTTCGCCCGTCGCCGGGATCATGCGGGCCGACAGCCAGCAGGCCACGGCGACCGCGACGATGCCGGCCGCGATGAAGAACGCATGCGCGTGATCTTCCGCCAGGGAGTTGCCGGCGATCGTGCCCGCGAGGATCGCGACGAACGTCGCGCCTTCCACGAGCGCATTGCCGGCCGGCAGGTCTTCCTTGCGGAGATGGTCGGGCAGGATGCCGTATTTGATCGGCCCGAACAGCGCCGAGATGACGCCGAAGCTGATCAGCGCTGCGAACAGGACGGGCAGCGACTGGAAGGCGAAGCCGGCGCCGGCCAGCGCCGCCGCGCCGATCTCGGCGAATTTCAGCCGCCGGGCGATGAGCGCCTTGTCGAACCTGTCGGCCAGTTCGCCGCCGAGACCCGAAAGGAAGAAGAACGGCGCGATGAAAAGCGCGCCGGCCAGCGCGACGAGCTGCTTCGACTGTTCGAGGTCCGCGGCGCCGATGCCGAACAGGATGAGGATCGAAAGTCCGTTCTTGAGGAAATTGTCGTTGAAGGCGGAAAAGAACTGGCACCAGAACAGCGGCGCGAAGCGGCGGGACCGAAGCAGTGAAGCGAACATCTCGGCGTCTCCGAAGTCGCCGTCCTTAGCACAGCCGGCGAATGAACATTGTTCATATCAGAAATTGAACAATGTTCAATATGCAGTTTGCTTGTCGTGTGTGGAATCGCACGCGAGCCGGCATGCGGTCCTTATCCCGTCTTCTGCGTCGGCTTTCGAGGCTCGGCATGCCCGACGACGCGCTGGATGTCGGGGATAGCCGACCGGAGCTCCCGCTCGATGGCGTCGACCTCGTGATGAACCGCCGCCACGGTCAGGAGGGGATCGACGCGGCAGTGATAGTTGACCACAAGACCGCCCTCGGTCCGCCGCACCCGCACGCTGTGAATATCGTCGATGGCGGAAGTTTTCTTGGCCAGCTCCGTCAGCGCCGCCGTCATGCGGATTGTGGTGTCCGCCTCCGCGTCCTCGCCCGCCCATTCGCTGGTTTCCAGCGGCTCGATATGGGTGTCGACCTCGATCACAGCTCCGAGTTCACGCCGGATGGCGTCTTCGAGCGCTGTCGCCAGCGCATGCGCGCGCACGAGTTGAAGCTCGCCGTCGACTTCGAGATCGAGACTTGCCGACAGCCGCTCGCCGACATGCTGGATCGTCACATGATGCACCGGAAGGTGAAGCCTCGCGGCGATCATCAGGATGCGTTCGCGCAGCGTTTCGTCGTCAAGGGCGATGGGATTGGCGGTGATGACCACGCGCGCGTCGGGCGCCTCTTCGGCGATGGCGCGGGTGATCTCCTCTTTGATGCCGGCGACGCGCTCGAAAGCGAGGGTGCGGGAGATGGAAACGATCACCTCGCCGAGAATGGCCGCGCCGGCGCGCCGGACTTTCACGGAATCCAGCGCCACGACCCCCGGTATCGCCAACGCGCGGTTGGCGATGCGCTTTGACAGGTCGAGCGGAGCGGCGTCCACGAGCGAGTCGATGGTGCGCCGCCCCAGCCGCCAGCCCGCGACCCCGATGAAGATGGCGACTCCGACAGCGATCAGCGGGTCCGCTGCGGGATAGCCGGCGGCGGCGGCGCCGAGGGCGATCAGCACGAGAATGGAATTCACCAGATCGGATGAGAAATGCAGCGCATCGGCCGCCAGCGCTTCGCTGTTCGTCTCCCGCGCCGTCTTTGTAAGCTGGCGCCAGCGCCACGCGTCGACGACGATCGAAACGATCAGAACTCCAAACGCCAGCACAGACGTCTCGATATGCGATTGAATCGCAAAAAGACGCCGCACGCCTTCGAACGCGACGATCCCTGACAGCGCGCACAGGAGTGCGGTTTGCCCGAGCGCGGCGACTGATTCGAACTTCGCGTGGCCGTAGGGATGCTCTTCATCCGGCGGCCGATCGGCGGCCCGAACGACCAGATAGGTGATCGTGGTCGCCGCGACGTCCAGCAGGCTCTGCGCGGCGTCGGACTGCAGCGCCAGCGAGCCGGTGATCCACCCGCCGACGCCCTTGGCGATCGTGATCGCGACGGTCGCGAGAATGGAGATCAGGGCGACGCGCTCTTTGGCGGTCATGGCGCGCATGACCTGGGCTTGTGCGGCAAGTCAGTCATGGATAGGCGAATAGCTGTGGAGTTCGCCAGGAGCAATGCGATGGAATATCTTCATACCATGGTTCGCGTCGGCGATCTGGATAAGGCGCTCGATTTCTACTGCGGCAAGATGGGGCTCGTGGAGGTGCGCCGGACGGACAACCAGGCCGGCAAATACACGCTGGTGTTTCTGGCTGCGCCCGGCGATGTCGAAAAGTCGAAAGATACGCGGTCGCCGCTCCTCGAACTGACCTATAATTGGGATGAGCATTCCTATCAGGGCGGCCGCAACTTCGGCCATCTCGCCTACCGGGTGGACGACATCTACGCCTATTGCGAGAAACTGATGAAGGCGGGCGTCGTCATCAACCGTCCGCCGCGCGACGGCGTCATGGCCTTCATCCGCTCGCCCGATGGGATATCGATCGAGCTGCTTCAGAAGGGCGAGCCCAAACCCAAGGCGGAGCCCTGGGCCTCCATGCCGAACATCGGCTCCTGGTGATGGCGGCGCCGCGGATTTTCGGAACGCTCGCGGACGGTCGCGAGATACGCGAGGTCACGCTGCGTTCCAAAGCCGGCGCGGAGGCGACGGTGATGGAATGGGGCGCGGTTGTGCGCGACATGCGCGTCCCGCTCGCATCCGGCGGCTCGCAGCGCGTCGTTCTCGGTCTCAACGACATCGAGGACTATGTGCTTCATTCGCCCCATATGGGCGCGATCGCCGGCCGCTTCGCCAATCGCATTCGCGGCGGCTCGTTCATCCTGGACGGCGAGCGTTTTCAGTTGCCGCTCAATTTTCTCGGCCGGCATTCCGCGCATGGCGGCGGATACGGTTTCGGCCGCAGGCCGTGGACGATTCTGGATGCGGCTGAGAACTATGTCGTGCTCGCGCTGCATGTGCCCGCGGGGGACCAGGGTTATCCAGGCGCGATGACGGTCGCATGCCGTTACACCTTGCGCGAGCCGGCGACATTGCGCGTCGGCCTCACGGCGACGTGCAACGCGCCGACGATCATCAATCTCTGTCATCATTCTTATTTCAATCTCGACGGCTCGCCGGATATTCTTGACCATGTGCTGCAGGTGAATGCGGACGTTTATACGCCCACCGATGATGAGCTTATCCCGACCGGCGAAATGCTGAGCGTGTCGGGCGCGCCGCTTGATTTTCGCGAGCCTCGAAAGATCCGCACGCTCAATGAACGAGGGGAGCGGGTGCGGTTCGACAACAACTTCATTCTGCGCCGGGATCGCGTTGAGGATATTCCGCCGAGCGGCCTGCATGTCGCGCATGCGGCGACCGTCTGGTCAGAGAAATCCAGGCTTCGCATGGAGGTATGGACCACGGAGCCTGGTCTCCAGTTCTATGACGCGGCCAAGATGAACCTGCCCGTGGCCGGTCTTGACGGCGTTCAATACGGTCCGTGCGCCGGCCTCTGCCTCGAGCCGCAGCATGCGCCCGATTCGCCCAACCTGCCGCAGTTTCCCTCCACCGTTCTGCGGCCTGGCGAAGCCTATCGTCAGGTCACGGAATATCGCATTTCATGACGACGCCTCGCGGCGTGCGGGGTGAGGCGCGCGGATGACGGCTGTGCTGTGCGTCGGCATCGCGGCGCAGGATCATGTTTACGGCGTGGAGTCGTTTCCGGCGACCGCTGAAAAGCATCGCGCGCATTCCGTCGAGATTGTCGGCGGCGGAATCGCGGCGAACGCTGCGGTCGCGATCGCGCGATTGGGCGGCCGCGCGCTGCTCGCCACGCGCCTCGGCGACGACGCCGTTGGGGATGAAATCGTCGCGACGCTTGAGGCGGAGAATGTCGATTGCCGGTTCGCGCGCCGGTTTCCCGGTTTGAAATCGTCGCGATCGGCGGTGCTTGTCGATCGGGCCGGCGAGCGCATGGTGATCAACTACGCCGATCCCGGAACGCCGGACGATCCGGCGTGGCTGCCGCGGGAATGGCTTTCGGGCGTTGGCGCCGTTCTCGGCGACACGCGATGGGAGGCCGGCGCGTTGCGGATGTTCCGTCTCGCCCGCGCGGCTGGCGCAGTCGCCTTGCTGGATGGCGATCGCGCCCCCGCTGATCCGGCTTTGTTCACAGCCGCCACGCATCTGGTGTTCGCGCGTCAGGCCGCGCGCGAACTCACCGGCAGCGACGATCCTGCGCGGGCGATTGCGGCGATCGCAGCGCCGGCCGGAACCGTCCTCGCGATCACTGACGGGAGGCGTGGAACGGTCCTGCGTCGCGGCGGCGAGGTGATGCGCATTCCCGCGTTTGAGGTGGCGGCTGTCGATACGCTCGGCGCCGGCGACATATTTCACGGCGCCCTCGCATTCGCATTGGCGGCCGGAATGCGGGAGCCGGACGCGGTGAGATTCGCGTCCGCCGCTGCGGCGATCAAATGCCTGCGCTTTGGCGGACGGGAAGGCGCGCCCACGCGGCGGGAGGTCGAGGCCTTTCTCGCGGAGCGGTCCGCAGGCGCTGCTTGAGCTGCGTCAGCGGAGCCGTGCGCCCGTCAGGACCGCCGGAGAAATGCGCCGTGGCCGATCCCGGTCAGTAGGCGACTTCCGCGATCGCGAAGCCGATCAAGGCCAGAAGCACGAGTCCGAGTTTCCACCAGTCACGCATGGCGCTCTCTCCCGCTGATCCGAACCGCGCGGGTGGCTCAGGTCAGATCGGAAAGATAGTGAAAATTGTCGGTGAGGCATAGGCTGAGCCGCCGCTCCACCGGCCGGCCGTCAAGGGCGATTGCGAGCCTGTCGATCAGCAGCGCCGGCGTTCCCGCTGAAACCCCGAGCAGCTTCGCGTCGGGCGGGCTGAGCGCGACCGCCTTCAGTTTCTCCTGCGCGCGCGCGATCGTGACGCCGAAGCGCGCGGCGTAAAGGCTGTAGATGTTGTTGGGAAGATCGTCCTTCTCGATGCCCGGGAAAACCGCATGCGGAACGGCGATGCGCTCGACGATCAGCGCCCGCCCGGACAGAAGGCGCGCGCGGCGAATCCGCACGACCCTGGCCTTTTCCGGTATGCCGAACGCCTGACGCTCCGAGGCGCTTGCGACGCCGAGCGCCGCGCTGATAACCCTGCTTTCGGGAAACACCCGCTTTCCGTTATCCGCGGTGAGCTTGAAAAACTGGAACAGGATGCGGGCGTCGTCATGCTCCGCGACGAAGGTGCCGCGCCCTTGCCGGCGCGTGAGGAGGCGTTCCGACGCCAGTTCGTCGAGCGCCTTGCGCACGGTGCCCTGGCTGACGCCCAGTTCGCCGGCGAGTTCGACCTCGCTCGGCAGAAGGTGTCCGGGCGGCCAGGCGCGGCTGACCATCCGCTCGACGAGCCGGTGTTTCACCTGGCGGTAGAGGGGGTGAAATCCGATTGCGCTGGGCGCGGCTGGCTCGCTCAACGGTGATCCGCAGGGCTTGTGAAACTCTTATGTCTTATATAAGACTCGCCGCCGCCCGTCGAGCCTGCGCGGCCGACTTTATCTGATCCGGGAGCTGAGCGTGACGAAGCCGCATCTGCTTGTGCACGATCGAAAGGACAATGTCGGAGTCGTCGTCGTCGAGGGTTTGATGGCGGGGACCGACATGCTCGCCGTCGTCACCCATGACAATTCCGAATTCAGGATCAGCGCGGCGCAGGATATTCCGATCGGACACAAGATCGCGCTGAAGGATTTGAAAGCTGACGAGACGGTGTGGAAATACGGGCAGGACGTCGGCAAGACGACAAAGGATGTGAAGAAGGGCGAGCATCTTCACGTCCACAACGCCAAGACGAAGCGCTGGTGAGCGGGCGGAGGAACTGGGATGTCGATCGTCGCCAATTTTGATCTCGTCAAGGACGAGCTTGTGTCAGTGAAAGGGCGCAGCATCGAGGCGCCGGCCTTCAAGGCGCCTGTTGTTAGAACCAAAAAAGCGTCTTCCATGGATTCCTTCATGGGGTGGCGGCGGGAGAACGGCCGGGTTGGCGTGCGCAATCACGTTCTGATGCTGCCGCTCGACGATTTGTCGAACGCGGCCTGCGAAGCTGTCGCCAACAACATCAAGGGCGTTCTGGCCATTCCCCATGCTTATGGGCGGCTTCAGTTCGGCGCCGATCTCGATCTCCATTTCAGGACGCTGATCGGAACGGGGTCGAATCCCAACGTCGCCGCGGTGATCGTGATCGGCATCGAGGAAGGCTGGACCAAGCGCATCGTCGACGGAATCGCGAAGACCGGGAAACCCGTAGTCGGTTTCGGCATCGAGGGGCACGGCGACATCGCCACGATCGCGCGCGCGTCCTACGTCGCGAAGGAGTTCCTCCAGTGGGCGAGCGAGCTCCAGCGCGAGACATGCGCGATTGAAGATCTGTGGGTGTCCACGAAATGCGGCGAATCCGACACGACGACGGGGCTTTCCTCCTGCCCAACCGTCGGAAACATGTATGACAAGCTCATTCCGCGCGGCATTCACGGCGTGTTCGGCGAAACCTCGGAGATCACCGGCGCGGAGCATCTGTGCCGCGAGCGCGCCATCAGCAAAGAGGTCGGCGATCGCTGGTACGCGATGTGGAAGGCCTATCAGGACGAGGTGATCGAGGCCAACAAGGTCGATGACCTGTCCGAATCGCAGCCGACGAAAGGCAACATCGCGGGCGGCCTCACCACGATCGAGGAGAAAGCGCTCGGCAATCTGGAGAAGATCGGCCGCGCGTGCAAATTCATCGACATTCTTGAGCCGGCGGAGGAGCCGAAATCCGGGCCGGGACTCTATTTCATGGATAGTTCGTCGGCCGCGGCCGAGTGCGTGACGCTGATGGCGGCCGGCGGCTTCGTCGTCCATACGTTTCCGACCGGGCAGGGCAATGTGATCGGCAATCCGATCGTGCCCGTCATCAAGATTTCCGGAAATCCCAAGACGCTGCGCACGATGCCAGAGCATATCGACCTTGACGTGACGGGCGTGCTATCGCGTGAGATGACGATTCCGCAGGCTGGCGATGCGTTGATCGCGTCGATCATCCGCACGGCGAACGGGCGGCTCACGGCGTCCGAGGCGCTGGGACATCGCGAATTTTCGATGACCAAGCTCTATCGCAGCGCTTGATCGGCAGTTGGACGCATATCCATGGCTGAAGCGACCCTTGCGGCTCAGAGGGAGCCGGGCGTTCTCCGGTTGCTTGCGCCAGGCGTCGCGTTGTCGACGGCGGTCGCGATCGCGGCCTATCTGATCGATCCGCTGTTGAAATCCGTGAGCGGCGGGCGCGTGAGCCTGCCGTCGACGGTTATCGCCTTGATCGTGGGCGTGCTGCTGCATGGCCTCGCGCGCCGCGCGATCTTTCAGCCGGGCATGGTCTGGTGCGTGAAAGTCATGCTCCGCTATGCGATCGGCGTTCTGGGGCTTCGCATCGCGATCGGCGATATCATCGGGCTCGGCGCCGGCGTCGCGGTGCTGGTTGTGATCGCGATGGGCTGCACCGTGTCGTGCGGCATATGGCTCGCGCGGCTGATGGATCGCGATGTCGGCTTTGGCGCGCTCGTCGGGGCGGCGAACGCGGTATGCGGCGCGTCGGCGACGCTGGCGACGGCGACGGTCGTGCCGGATTATCGCGAGAAGGCGGCCGATATCGCATTCGCCGTCGTGATGGCCAACCTGGTGTCGACTCTCGCGATGGTGGTTTATCCGCCGCTCTGCGTATGGCTCGGCTTCTCCGATCATGAGACGGGCGTCATGCTGGGCGCGACCGTGCACGACATGGCGCAGGTCGTCGGCGCCGGTTACGGAGTGTCCGAAGCGGTCGGCAACACCGCCGTCATCGTCAAGCTGTTCCGCGTTTTCCTGCTTCTGCCTATCGTGCTTGCAATCGGCGCCTGGTTCGTACGGCAGGGCGCTCATGCCGGCGCGGCGCGCGTGCCGGTTCCGATGTTCGCGATCGCGTTTCTCGCTCTCTGCGTCGTCAACAGCGTCATGGCCGCGCAGCCGGGCGTTGCCGCCGCGCTGTCTTATCCCGCGATCAAATATTGGATCGGCGAAGCGTCCAACTGGGGCCTGCTGATCGCCATCGCGTCCCTTGGCCTCGGAACGTCGTTTGGCGCGATCCTCAAGCTCGGCTGGCGCCATTTCGCGGTTTTCGCCGGCTGCACGATTCTCATTCTGGCGCTGATTGTCGGCGGCCTGCATTTGCTCCGGTAAGCGGGGCGCGGGCGGCGGGTTTCGGGCGGATTGGCAGGCGCGTGATGTATTCCCTTCAGGAAGCGGGCGCCTGGGCGGCGGCGGCGTTCGAGCGGCATGGGGCGAGCGGCGACAATGCGCGCTCCGTCGCTCGCGCGCTCGTCGCGGCGGAAGCGGACGGTTTGAAAGGCCACGGCCTGTCGCGCATGCCGACTTATCTCGCGATGCTGCGCAACGGTAAGGTTGACGGCCGCGCGCGGCCCGTCGCGACCAGGCCGAAGCCCGGCGTTCTTGCCGTCGATGCGGCCTTCGGTTTCGCCTATCCGGCGATTGATCTGGCGCTGTCGCAGCTTCCGGACATTGCGCGCGCGCAGGGAATCGTCGCCGCGCCGGTTGTCAGGTCAAATCATTGCGGCGCGGCGGGCTTGCCTTGCGAAGCGCTGGCGCGCCGGGGCCTCGTCGCTTTGCTGTTCGCCAACACGCCCGGCGCGATCGCGCCGTGGGGCGGCGACAGGCCGGTTTTCGGGACGAATCCGATCGCCTTCGCTGCGCCTCTCGCTAACCGCGATCCGGTCGTCATCGATCTCGCCGTCTCGAAGGTGGCGCGCGGGCCGATTGTCGCCGCCAGGCAGAAGGGCGAAACGATCCCAGAGGGCTGGGCGCTCGACAGCGCCGGCAGGCCGACCACCGATCCGGCCGCCGCGCTGGCGGGCACGATGGTTCCGCTCGGCGACGCCAAGGGCGCGGCGCTTGCGCTCATGGTGGAGGTGCTGGCGGGTTGCCTTGTCGGCGCCAATCTCGCTTTCGAGGCCTCGTCCTTCATCGACGGCGACGGTCCGCCGCCCGCCACCGGACAACTCATTCTGGCGATCGATCCCGCCTCCTTCGGCCATGATCGTTTCGCCGAACGGATCGGCGCGCTCGCGGCCGCGATCGAGGCGCAGGCCGGCGCGCGTCTGCCCGGCGCGCGGCGGCTGGCGCTCAGGCGCAAGGCCGAGCGCGAAGGGTTGGCGATTCCGCCGGAGATCGAGGCGGCCGTCGCGCGAATGGGCTGATTTTAACGTCCGCCGCCGACGCGCAGGACATGGCCTGTGATGTAGGAGGCTTTCTCGGACATGAGATAGAGAATCGCGTCGGCGACTTCCTCCGGTGCCCCGACGCGGCCCAAGGGAACAGTGTGCGCGATCTTGTTGGCGCGATCTGGATCGCCGGTCGTGGCGTGAATGTCCGTCGCGATCAGGCCGGGCGCGACCGCATTGACGCGAATTCCGTCTGCGGCAAGCTCCTGGCCGAGGCCGATCGTCAGGCTGTCGATGGCGCCTTTTGAGGCCGAATACCAGACATAGACGTTGCCCAGTCCCAGCGTCGCGGCGGCGGAGGAAAGATTGACGATCGCGCCGCCGCGCGCGCCATGTTTTCGCGACATCAGCGGAATCGCCGCGCGCGCCACGAGAATGGCGCCCGTGACATTGACATTGATGATATTCTGGATGGTTGCGATGCTTGCGTCTTCAAGACGGCCGGAGCGGCTGGTGACGCCGGCGTTGTTCACCAGCCCGTCCAGGGCGCCGAAACGCTGCTTGGCCTCGCTGAACAGGCGCTCGATATCCTCCGTCCGGCCCGTGTCCGCCTGCGTCGCGAAGGCTTCCGCCCCCGCTGCGCGGCAATCCTTCACGACCGCGTCCGCCGCTTCGCGCGCGCTGGCGTAACTGATCATCACGTTCCAGCCGTCCCGCGCGGCGAGGCGGGCGGTCGCTGCTCCGATGCCGCGGCTCCCGCCGGTGATCAGCAGGGTCTTGCGTGCTTGCGTCATATCGATCGCGCCTCTCGCCTGATGCGGAAGGTAAGACAGTCTTCGCCAGCGCTCTTGTCGAGCAGGGTGTCTCTGGTTTCCCGCACGAGATTGGGAATGTCGATGGCGGCGAGGGGATCGGTGCATTGCACCAGGATCACGTCGCCTGGCGTCAGCGGCGCCAGCGCCTTGCGCGTTCGCAGCGCGGGCAGAGGGCATTTCAGCCCTTTCAGGTCAAGAATCGTCTGCGACATGGCGGCTGGCGAGGGCGATCCTGCTTGATAAGGGCGCCGGGCCGGCCTGTCATCCGATCGCGGTTGCGCTTCCGTCAGGTTCCGTTCATGGGCGGGTTTTCGCGGATGCGGGACGTGAGAAGGAGATTCTGATGCGGTGGCTCGCGCTGGCTCTGGCGTTCTCCCTGATCGCCTCGCGCGAGGCCGCCGCGAACTGCGCGCCGGTGGTCGAGCAGGGCAGGCGCTACGAGGTCTGCGCGTTTCCCGCAAATGACGCGCTTCGGTTGTTCTGGAAAGATGGCGAGGGAAAGCCGTATGGCGGGCTGGACAATCTCGCGCGCCAGCTCAGCGCCGATGGCGAAACGCTGGTCTTCGGCATGAACGCCGGCATGTATGAGGCGGATCTGTCGCCGGTTGGACTCTATATCGAGAACGGGCGTCAATTGAAGTCTGCGAATTTACGGAACGGCGCCGGAAATTTCCATTTGAAGCCGAATGGCGTGTTTTTCTTTGGCGATGGCCGGGCCGGCGTGATGGAGACCTCGCGCTTTGTCGCAGCGAAGCTGCGGCCGCGCTACGCGACGCAGTCTGGTCCCATGCTGGTGATCGGCGGCCGCATTCATCCGAAAATAAGAGCGAGCGGAACATCCGAAAAAATCCGCAACGGCGTGGGTGTGCGTGACGGGAGCACCGCGATCTTTGCGATCTCGCGCGAGCCGGTGACGTTCCACGCCTTCGCAAGCCTGTTTCGCGACCGTCTGAAGACGCCCGACGCGCTTTTCCTCGACGGCTCGGTTTCAAGTCTTTTCGCCCGGCCCGATTTGCGCCTCGGCGGCTTCAGGTCGATCGGGCCGATCATCGGCGTGGTGGGCGGACGGCCGGCGCCGCATTGATCGCGTTTACCGATCGGGCTGTTCCGCCGCCAGCCGCCGGGCCTCGGCGATATCCTCCGGCGTATTGGCGTTGAAGAACGGATCGACCGGACTGGCCGGCCATTCCACGACAGCGACGCGGTAACGCGCCGCGAAACGCCCGATGCTTCGTTCGCCTTCCTCGTAGAGCGCGCGTCGCACAGCCGGCGCGGTCGAGACCGGCCACAGCGCATTCACCGGATGAGTCCGACCGAGCGACGCCGCGCAGGCGATCTCCGCGTCCTGCGCGATCCGCTCCTCGTGCAGCCGCGCGACGAGATCGCGCGGCGCAAAGGGCTCGTCCGACGCGACTGACGCGATCCATCGAATGTCGGGCCTGTTCATCCGCGCCCATTCGATCCCGGCGAGGATCCCGGCCAGCGGTCCCGGAAAATCGACGGCGCTGTCGGCGACGATCGGGACATCGTAGCCTGCGAAGCGCGCAGGATCGCCATTGGCGTTGAGAATGAGGCCCTCGAATTGCGGCGTCATCCGTTCGATCAGGCGAGCGAGAATGGTTTTTCCGCCCACCTCGATCAGAGCCTTGTCGACGCCGTTCATGCGGCTGGCGCGACCGCCGGCCAGAATGAGTCCGAGCGTCGGCGGGTGATGGTCCATCCGTCCAGCCTTCGGTTTGGCGCGACGCCCGGTCGGCGCGCATGCGGGACAGGGCGGAAAAGACAGCCCGCCTGTCAAGACTTCGGCAACATGCGGGGCTTACCCTTGCGCGAAAGGAAAGAAACCGCGTGATCCCAGCGTCCCCTGTTGCGCCTGTGTCCGCCGCCGATGCGCATATCGCGCGCGGGAGCTGGGACCGGCTGCTCAAAGGCGGCGTCGTCGAGGCGCGCGTGCTCTCTGTGTCGCCGTCTGGCGAGGCGAAGCTTATGGTCGATGGCGATCAGGTTTCGGTCGGCCTGTCCAGGGGAGCCGACCTTTCGGCGGGAGACAGGGTCGCGCTGCGGCAGGCGCAAGGCGGAGGCGTCGACATCGTCCGGCTCGCGCCAGGGCAGGCGGCCGACGCCGACTTGTTCGCAGCCGCGCGTTCCGTTCCGTCGTCTTCTCTCTCCCCGTCTGAACTGGCGGCGGCCCGGAGCCAGCTTGCGGCGGGGGGATCGACCCAGGCCGCCGCGTCTCTTCCTCTGACGATGGCGAGCGTCGCTCCGCAGGGCGCTTCGCCGGCGCTGGCCCCGGAAGCGCAGGCGCTGGCGGCGTTGCGACCGATGGCGCGGCAGGCGATGGCCGGCCAGGCGCCGCTGCCGGAGTTTTTCGCGCGTTTGCAGGCGGCTCTCGATGCGCCGGGCGCAGGCTTTCCGCCGGCGGCGCGCGCGGCGATGGCGGCGGTGCTCGCGACAGCCTTCGATCCATCCGCGCCTCTTTCGGAGAAATCGTTCCGGCAGGCCGTCGAGAAGTCCGGCGTCTTCCTCGAAGCCGGCGGCGCGCGCGACGCGGGGGCGGCGCGCGCTGACCTGAAGGCCAGCCTGATGTCTTTGCGCGCCCTTCTCGTTCCTCTTTCGGCGGCGCAGCCGGACGCGGCGACTGCATCGGGCGCCGCCCGATCAGTGTCCGATCCCGCGTCGGTCCGGGAGGCGCTCGCCTCGATCGCTTCGCTGCCCGGCGATGCGCTCTCCAAGCTTTCGCCCCTGATCGCGGCGCTGGCGGCGCGGCAGACGCCCGGCGTCCGCGACGCGCTCGGCCGGCTTTTGGCGGCCAGCGATCCTGCGGCTCTTCGCGCATCGGAAGGAAATCCGCCGCAAGTCGCCCGATCCGGCGTCGATATGAGCCGCCCGCCGATTCGCGGCGAGTTGCCGGCGTTGCAATGGTCGGCCTCCGCGGCTGACGAAGGCGTCTCGCTGCATGAGCGGGCCGCGTCGCTGCTCCGCGGCGTCGACGGCGCGCTGGATCGCTTGCGGCTTCTGCAGTTCGCTTCGCTGGATGGACGTCCGCTCGCCGAGCTGGCGAGGGACGGCGCCTCCGGGCGTCAATGGCAGGTGGAGCTTCCGCTGGCGTTGCCGAACGGCGCGATGGCGGCGCTGCCTTTGATGATCGAGCGGGAGCAGAATCCTCGTCAGGGCGGCGAACGGCCTGACGCGGTCTGGCGCATGCGCTTCACGACCGAATCCGCCACGTTGGGAGCGATCGACGTCGCGGTGGCTTTTCAGGGCGGCCGCATCGATGTGCGCTTCTGGGCTGATCGCCCTGACACCCTCGCGCTGCTCGAGGCGGGCCGAGACGATCTTTCCCTCAAGTTGCAGAACGCGGCCGCGCCCGTCGAGGCCATCAACTGTCAGCCCGGCCGGCGCGCCGCGCCGCGCTCCGCCGCGCAGCCGGGACAGTTCATGGATTTCCGGTCGTGACCACGCCCGATCGCATCGCCGTCGCGCTCGCCTATGATCGGGAAACCGACCACGCGCCGCGCGTGGTCGCCAAAGGCCGAGGCGAGATCGCCGAACGCATCATCGAAACGGCGCGCGCGCATGGCGTTGTCGTGGAGGCGGATCCCGCGCTCGCGGCGGCGCTGAGCTTCGTGGAGCTCGACGAGAATATTCCCGAGGAACTGTATAAGGCCGTCGCCATCGTCATCGGCTTTGTCCTGCGCCTGCAGCGCTGACGCGCCTTGCGTCAGAGACGCCCGATGCGCGCGCGATCGTCGGCGTCCAGCGAGAAGTCGAAAATATCGAGATTGGCGCGCAGATTGCGTTCGCTCGACGCTTTCGGGACCGCGGAGACGCCATCCTGCTCGATCAGCCATCGCAGCGCGACCTGGACGGCGCTCTTGCCGTATTTCTTCCCGATGGCTTCGAGCGTGGGATCCTTGCCGAGGCCGCCCTTGCCGAGCGGCGAATAGGCGGTGACCGCAATTCCTTTCGGTCTGCAGAAGGCGAGCAGCGCATCCTGCGGCGCGCCGACATGGAATTTGACCTGATTGCAGGCGATAGGCGCGGGCGACGCCTGAATGGCTTGCGCGAGACGGTCGGCGTCGAAATTGCTAACGCCGATTGCGCGCGTTTTACCCTCCTCGAGCAGCCGCGACATTTCTCCCAGCGTTTCCGCCAGGGGAACGGAATCGCTCGGCCAGTGCATGAGCAGAAGATCGACATGGTCGAGCTTCAGTTTGCCCAGCGACGCTTCGGCGGCGCGGCGCGCTTCCTTGGCGTGAAAATGGTCCGGCCAGATTTTCGTCGTGACGAAAAGGTCGGCGCGGCCGACGCCTGCCGCCGCGATCGCGTCGCCGACCTCGGCCTCGTTGCCGTACATTTCCGCCGTGTCGATGTGGCGATAGCCTGCCGCGATCGCGAGCGTCACCGCCCGCGCGCAATCCGGCCCGCGCAACTGCCAGGTTCCGAAGCCGAGGACCGGCATCCGGCCGCCGCCGGGCAGATCAAGATGTTTCATGCGGGATGTTCCCTGGGAGAGGGTTTCTGACCGGCATCTTAGAGCCGATCGGCGGTTCGGGAAGCGCTTTTCCCGCGCGTCGCAAGCGCGCGGCGAGAATGTCTCTCGCCTCGCGACACGCGAAACAGAAGCTGCTAGACGGCCAGCCCCATTGGAGCGCGCCAGACCGGTGTTTGATGAGCGATTCCCGACGTAACGTGATGGTGCTGGCGTCCCATGGCCCGTCGCTCGTCAATTTCCGTCGCGCCCTGATCGAGGGTCTGGTCGCCAGGGGCGCGCGCGTTGTCGCGGCGGCGCCGCTGGCGGAGGTGCCGGCGTCGCACAGGACGGAGCTGGAGGCGCTCGGCGCTGTGGTGATCGACCTCCCCGTGCACCGTCACGGCCTCGGCGTTTTCGGCAATCTCGCTTATCTCGCCAGGGTGCGGGCTGCGATACGGCGCCATGGCGTCGACGCCGTTGTTTCCTACACGGCCAAGCCGGTGATCTTCGGAACCTTCGCGGCGCGTCTGAGCGGCGTGAAGCGGATCGTGCCGATCATCAGCGGCCTCGGCAGCATTTTTACCGGCGAACCGAAAAGCGTCCGCGCAAGAGCTCTGCGGGGCGTGACGGCTTTTCTCTATCGCTCGGCGCTGCGCCTGACGACGGTGGTGTTCTTCCAGAACCCGGATGACCCGCGCGACCTCGCCGCGATGGGCGGGCTGGCGCCTGCAACGCCGCGGCGGCTTATGCCCGGGTCGGGCGTCGATCTCGCCCGATTCAGCGCGCAGCCATTGCCCTCTGCCGAAGGCGGAATCGTCTTTCTGATGATCGCGCGGCTGCTCGCCGACAAGGGCGTGCGCGAGTTCGTGGAGGCGGCCCGAAGCGTGAGTGAAAAAGGTCTGCCGGCGCGATTTGTTCTCGTCGGCGATCTCGACACCAACCCGACCGCCATCTCGATGGCGGAGGCGAGGGGCTGGACCTGGATCGACTATCAGGGAGCGAAGGAGGATGTGCGCCCCGCGCTTGCGGCGGCGCATGTTTTCGTTCTTCCGTCCTATCGCGAGGGAACGCCGCGCAGCGTGCTTGAGGCGTTGGCGACGGGCCGCGCGGTGATCACCACCGATGCGCCCGGCTGCCGTGAAACGGTTGTCGACGGCGAGAACGGCCTGCTTGTTCCGCCGCGCGAAAGCGCGCCGCTCGCCGCCGCCATGGAGCGCTTCATCGCCGAGCCGGCTTTGATCGCATTGATGGGGCGAAACGGCCGCGCATTGGCGGAAGCGAAGTTCGACGCCGCCTACGCGCACAATGGCGTGATCGATGCGGTGATGTCGGACGGCTGCGTCGCTGTTTCGGAATAAGCGCGGCGAAGCCGGTCAGGCGCGTATTCTGTCGCCTCCGCCTTTTCCTGCGGCGGTCAGAATGATCAGCCGAAGATCGCCGGGAAGCGACGCGGACTTCATATAGGCGGCGTCGGCTTCCGCGAGTTCGGCGGGAGACGACATGTCGATGCCGGCGATCTGCGCGGGGCCGGTGACGCCCGGGCTTATCCTGAACACGTTGAGCCGTCGGCGCGCCTCGATCACCGCCGATTGCGTCGGCAGGCAGGGGCGGGGGCCCACCAGACTCATCTCGCCTTTGAGGACATTCCAGAGCTGCGGCAATTCATCGAGTTTAAGCGCGCGCAGCCGGCGGCCGATCGGCGTCACCCAGGACGCGGACACTTCATGCGTTCCGGCGACAGGGGTGCCGATCGCCATCGTTCGAAACTTGTGACACTTGAAAATTTTCTCGTCTCGTCCCACGCGCGCCTGAGAAAAAATCGCGCCGCCGGGCGATGTCGTCCGAACGATGATCGCCACGGCGAGCGTCAGCGGACTGAGGCAGACGAGCCCCAGAAAGGATGCGACGATATCGAATGCGCGCTTGGCCATGTCGGTCCGCATAAACGATCTGTCAGGCTGTTTTTGTCTGGCGATGCCGCGCGATGAAGCCGCGGCCGGATTCCGAAATCCTGTCGCGACATGAAATCTTCAAAGCGATGGTGTAAGAGTTCAGCGCATCATTGAACTATCGCGCGAGAATTGCAGAAAACCATTGAAATATCAAATGCATAGATTTTCGGTGGCGCCCATGATGGACTGGACCGACCGGCATTGCCGGTTCTTCCATCGCCTCATGTCGCGCCGCGCCGTCCTCTATACCGAGATGGTGACGACTGGCGCCGTGATCCACGGCGATCGCGAGAGGCTGCTCGGCTTCGACGCCGCGGAGCATCCTGTGGCTCTCCAACTCGGTGGTTCCGACCCTTCCGCTCTCGCGGCGGCCGCGCGCATCGGCGTCGATTATGGCTATGACGAAATCAATCTGAATTGCGGCTGCCCGTCGGACAGGGTTCAAAACGGAAGCTTCGGCGCCTGTCTCATGCGCGAGCCGGCGCTGGTGGCAGACTGCGTCGCTGCGATGAAGGCGGCTGTGGCGGTTCCGGTCACTGTCAAATGTCGCATCGGCGTCGACGAGCAGGACCCCGAAGAAGCGCTTTTCACTTTTGCGGACAGCGTCGTGAATGCAGGCGTCGACGCGCTCATCGTGCATGCGCGCAAGGCCTGGCTGAAAGGCCTGTCGCCGCGCGAGAACCGCGATGTGCCGCCGCTGGATTATGACATTGTCTTCCGGCTGAAAAAGAGCCGCCCTGACCTGCCGATCGCGATCAATGGCGGAATCTCGTCTCTGTCTCAGGCGCGCGAACTGCTCGCGCCGCGCGCGGGGGCCGCGCTTGACGGGATCATGCTCGGACGCGCGGCGTACCAGAATCCGGGCCTTCTGCTTGGCGTCGATCCGGAGCTGTTCGGGAACGCCGCGCCGCTGCGCGACGAGCACGAGGTGATTGACGCGTTTTCTGTTTATGTCGCGGCCCAGCTCGCGAGCGGCGTGCGATTGAGCGCGATGACGCGCCATATCCTCGGCCTGTTTCAGGGACGGCCCGGAGCGCGATCGTTCCGGCGTCATCTGGCGACGGAGGCGGTGAAGCCCGGCGCGGGGCTCGATGTGTTGCGCGCAGCGGCGGCGATGGTTTCGAGACACGAAACGGTTGCGGCGGCGGCGCAATAGCATCGCCGCCGCGGCGCGCGAAGCGCTGGATCACCGGCTGCGCAGGATGAGGCGGTCGCCTTCCACGCGATAGCTCGCCAGACGCTCCAGGAATGTCATGCCGAGAAGGCTTTCGCGCAGCGCGCCCGGCCGCGCCGCCAGCGCGCGCACGGCGGTTTCGCGAATGGGTCCGATCGTAATTTCGTCGAGTTGCGCGCGCGCCGTCATTGTCGGGCCGTTGGCCGTCCACACCTGGACGACATAGTCGCTCTCGGCGATGCGAAGCCCCGCGCGCCGCGCGTCTTCGTGCGTGAGAACGACGGCGCTTGCGCCGGTGTCGAAGATGAATCGCGTCGCGACGCCGTTGATGCGGCCGTTGACGATGAATGATCCGCCGTCCTGCCGCGTGATCGTCGCCTCGCCGTCGCGCGTGGCGATCGCCGCGCCCGGCATGAGCGAGCCGAGAACGCGGTGCGCGACAGCCGACAGTTCGAACCGGTAGCTGTGCAGTCCGACGATGAGCAGGATCGCGCCGATCCAGAAGGCGAGCGCCTGCATGCCCTTGGCCCATCGCCCGCCATATTCGGCGCGGATGCGGTGGAAAAACGGAATGCCGAGCGCCAGCACGATGCCGAGGCCCGCGATCTCCGGCGGCGTCAGGCCGGCGATGCTCTCCCGCTCGCCGAAAAATATGAGCAGGATCATCGCTGCGATGAGAATGGCGAAAGGCAGCCCGGCCCACATCGTCAATAGTCAGTTTTGTCCGGCGCCGCGCGTCGGGCGAGCCGTCGCGGCAGATCGGCCATGACCGCTTCGCGCTCGGCGGGCGTCAGCGATCGCCAGCGCGCGATTTCCTCGAGCGTTCGCCCGCAGCCCTCGCAGACCCTCGTGGCCGGATCGAGCACGCAGATTTTCAGGCAGGGTGTGGCGATGGAATCGTTCTCGCTCATTGCGCGAAGGTCGCCGCGAGCGGGAGGAGCAGGCAGCCCATTTCCGCGATCTGTTGCGCCGCCCCGGCGACGTCTCCCGTCTGGCCGCCGATCTTGCGCGCGGCGACCCAGCTTGTGGCGAGCCCCGCTGCGGCTGCGACGAGCACGAGCGCCGCCGCGAGGCTGGCCGGCCAGTCTGAAATCGCGATCACCGCGCCGCCGGTGATTGCGGCGCAGAGGAGGAAGCAGACGGCGAGGCCGCTGCGGGAGGGCCGGCCCATGTCGAACGAAGCCCCGTCTTGCCGGGCGGGCGGGATAAGGGCGAGGGGCGTCAGGCCGGCGGCGCGCGACAGCGCCGCTATGGCGAGAAGAAGCGCGGCCACGGAGAAAAGCGGCCGGGTTTCGAGCAGCGCGGAAAGCGCCGCGACGCGAAGCAGAAGCGAAAGGCCGAGCGCCGCGGCTCCGAAGGTCCCGACCCGGCTGTCCTTCATGATCTCCAGACGCCGCGGGGCGGTCGATCCACCGAAGCTGTCGGCGCAGTCGGCAAGCCCGTCCTCATGGAAGGCGCCCGTGGTGACCAGCATCGCCGCGACCGTGACGATCGCGGTGATTTCGGCGGGAAAACCGAGCGCGTCGCAGATCGACATGACGACGCAGGAGGGAAGGGCGATGATGAGCGCCGCGAAGGGCAGCGCGAGCGGCAGGGCCGCCATGCCGGGCGGCGCGTAAGGCTGCGTTTCGCCGGGAAGCGCCGGCAGCGGCAGTCGCGAGTAGAAGCGCACGCATTGAGCCACAGCGGCGAGGAGGCTTGCTTGCGCGGGGCGGGCGGGGTCGAGGCGTTGATCCATCGGCGTCGCCGTTCTACGTGCCGGGCGTCCCTTTCGCCAGCCCGGACCGATCATGAGCGCCCCAGCCAGCGGCCTTCCGTTTGACGACATTCGCCATTTGCTCACGCTCATGCCTGGTCCCGATCTGGCGGCAGTGGAAGCCGTGCGCCGCCGCGACAGGGATTTGACCAAGCCCGCGGGCAGCCTCGGCCGGCTGGAGACGATCGTGGAATGGCTCGCCGCGTGGCAGGCCCAGCCCGAGCCGACATTGAATCGCCCGCTCGTCTGCATCTTCGCCGCGAATCACGGCGTGGTCGCGCAGGGCGTGTCTCCTTATCCCGCCAGCGTCACGCGCGCGATGATGGAGAACTTTTCGGCGGGCGGAGCCGCCGTCAACCAGATCTGCGCGACGCATAACCTCGGGTTGAAAGTCTTCGATCTCGCCCTTGACATGCCGACGCCGGACATCACCGAGGCCGCGGCGCTTGATGAGGCGGCGTGCGCCGCGACGATGGCGTTCGGCATGGAGGCGATCGCCGGCGGCGCCGATCTGTTGTGTGTCGGCGAAATGGGCATCGGGAACACCACGATCGCAGCCGCCATCTACGCCGCGCTGTTCGGCGGGCCGGTCGAGTCCTGGGTCGGCCGCGGCGCCGGCGTTGACGACGAAGGCTTCGCGCGCAAGCGCAACGCGGTGGAGAAGGCTCTGGCCTTTCATGCCGGCGCCCTGTCCGATCCGCTCGAGGTTCTGCGCCGCGTCGGGGGACGGGAGATCGCGGCGATGGCCGGCGCCATTCTCGCGGCGCGGCTTCAGCGCATCCCGGTGGTGCTCGACGGCTATGTCGCGACGGCGGCGGCGGCCGTGCTTCACGCGCTTGATGAGAGGGCGCTGGACCATTGCATCGCCGGTCACCGCTCCGCCGAAGGGGCGCATGGCGTCGTGCTGGAGAAGCTCGGGCTTGATCCGCTGCTCGATCTCGGCATGCGTCTTGGCGAAGGCTCGGGGGCGGCGATGGCCGCCGGCGTGATGCGCGCGGCGCTCAGTTGCCATCGCGACATGGCGACGTTCGAGCAGGCGCAGGTCGCGCGCAAGACCGGTTGAGAATGCGTTTCGCCGCGGCGGGCCGTCAGGCCGCGCGGATCGACGCGCGCCGCTGCTCCGGCGCATGAATGACGGGCGCGAGCGCGTCCATCACCCGCTGCGGCGGCAGCGCCACGACCACTTCGGTGCCTTCGCGCAGTTTCGAGCGCAGCGTGAAATGACCGCCATGCAGATCGACGAGTCCTTTCACGATCGGCAGGCCGAGGCCGGAGCCCTGCTCCGCGCTTTTCAGCGCCGACGATCCGCGTCCGAACGAGGTCATCACGATCGGAATTTCGTTTTCGGGAATTCCTGGTCCGTTGTCCTTGATCGAGAAATACTGGCCGCCGCTGCTGGTCCAGCCGACCTTGATCTCCACCTCGCCGCCCTGCGGCGTGAACTTGATGGCGTTGGACAGAAGATTGAGCGTGATCTGGCGCATCGCGCGCTCGTCCGCCCAGACTCGCGGCAGATTCGTCTCAGCGGCGATGCGCACCGTGATCGACCGGGCCTTGGCGCGCAGATTGAGCATGTGCCGGCAATCTTCGACGAGCTCGGCGAGATCGATGGCCTCTTCCTTGAGTTCGTAGCGGCCGGCCTCGACGCGGGACAGGTCGAGGATTTCGTTGATCAGGTTGAGGAGGTGCTGCCCGCTGGCGTGAATGTCGTTGATGTATTCCTTGTAGGCGGGCACCTGGAGCGGACCGAACAACTCGTTCTTGATGACTTCGGAGAAACCGAGGATCGCGTTCAGCGGCGTGCGCAGCTCATGGCTCATGGTGGCGAGGAACTGCGATTTCGCGATGTTGGATTCTTCCGCGCGTCGGCGCGCTTCGTCCGAATTCGCCTTCGCCTGCTCCAGCTCCGCGATCAGGGCGTCCTTCTCCGACTGAAATTCGAGACCCAGCACCGCGCTGTGATACTGGCGGTAGGACAGCAGCACGAAATAACCCTGGCTTGCGATCGCCGACGCCGCCAGACCGACGCTGTTGATGTCCTGGAACGGGTAGCATTTCGCGACGAACGCCACCGCCATGGGGCCGATGCCGGCAAAGATCGCGTTGGCGATCGTGGTCGAGACCATCGCCGTCGCCGCTGAAACGACGAGCAGCGTAAAGAACAGGAAGAGCCTGACATTCGGCTCGGGCGCCGAGAACAGCAGGCCGACGAAGCCCGCCCAGGCGAGGCCTTGCAGCAACTCGCCGAGGATGAACCGCCGTCGCCACAGGCGGATGTCCACGTTCTGGTCGGGCGTTTCCAGAAACCGCCGCCCGAGCATGAGAGAAACCGTCATGGTCGCGCACATGACCGCGAGCCAGATGAACGCCGGTCCCGGAGCGATCCAGTTGCCTGCGAGCACGGCCAGGACCGCCGCGAGCAGGACCATCGTCAGCGCCGCGCTCGAACGCTGGCGCGCGAACATCCGCAGCAATTCGTGGTCGAAAGCCCGTCTCAGGCCGCTGGATGAGGTCAGCCGTTCGCGAAGCGAGCGCAATTGCTGCACATTGGCGCGCTTTCGCCTCGCGAGCTCCGGATCGACGCCCGGGCCGCGCTGAATCATCTCGGCCGTGAGCTCAACCATGGGCGGCGGGACAGGTCTCCGGCTGGGTGGGTCAGCCCTGCCTGGAACGTTGTCAGAGAATCGTTAACGCGATTTTGACCGATCCCGTCGAATCCCGTGTTTTCCACAGTCCATGACCTGGCCTTCGACCCTTTGGATCTGTCTCCTGCTGGCGGCGCTCGGTTTCAGCGGAGCTTATGTCGCCGGTTTGCCGGAGGCGAAAATCGTCGGCGCGGCGACCGCCGTGGACGGCGATTCGTTGCGCCTCGACGGCCGCAGCATCCGGCTGAAAGGTCTCGACGCCCCGGAATATCGCCAGACCTGTCAGGGGCCGGACGGGGAGACGCCGTGCGGGCGCGAGGCGCGGCAGGCGCTCGCCAGGCTGCTGGCGCGGGCGCCTGTCGTCTGCTCGCTGAAAGGGCGGGATCGGTACGGTCGCGATCTTGCCTATTGTCGCGCCGGCGACCTCGACATCAACGCTGCTCTGGTTCGTGACGGACACGCGGTCGCTTACGGCGAGTACGCCGCTGAGGAGGCCGAGGCGCGGGCGAATCGCAGGGGACTGTGGCGACTCTCGTTCGAGAAGCCCTCCGTCTGGCGGGAGAAGCATCCGCGACCGGGACGCGATCATTGACGCCCATGTGCGCCGCCGCACATCGGTCCTCGCGGCATGCGTTAGGAAAGACTCGTTTCCTCCCATTGACCCTTCTCTGGCCCGGCCCACGCCGGGCCCTTTCTTTTGCTGCGCCCGATTGCGCGCGGCGCGTCGACATGATCTTGCCGTGAAGCGCGCCGAAGACCGCCCGGAACAGGAGGCGCAGGTTTCCGATTTGATGCTCGCTATGAAATCAGCGTTCCTTGCCGGCGTGATCGCATGCGCGGCGGTTATTTCTCCCGCGCTGGCTCAGTCGACGCCCGCCGCGCCGTCCCTGGGCGACGGCCCGGTCGGCGAGGGGCTGTCGGGCGAGGCGCTGCGGCGCGAGGTGTCCGGCGCCACGATCGCGGGTTTCCACCTGCGCACGATGATGCGCTTCAGCGAGTATCATTCTCCCGACGGGCGCATTCTCGGCCACAATGGCGGCGTGCCGGTGGATCGCGGCTGCTGGGAGGTCAAGGCGGACGAGGTTTGCTATTACTATGAAGGCGATACCCTGCCTCAGGGCACATGGTGCTGGACATTCAACCGGCTCGCGAACGCCAATCAATACCGCCTTGAACACCGGGCGTCCGGCGGGCTGGCGCTGGGCGTGCGTCAGCCGGGCAATCCCAACAACTGGTCCGATAACGGCAAGCCGTGGCAATGCACCGGCATGATCTCCCGGCGCGAAACGCCAAACCAGTCCCGCCTCGCGCAGAAGCGCCCCTGAAAACGGTCGATCTGAAAGCCATCGTCGATGCCGTTCGCGCGTGCCGCCTGTGCCGGGACGCGCCGCGTTTCGGCGCTCCTCTGCCGCATGAGCCGAGGCCGGTGCTCCGGGTGTCGTCCACGGCGCGCATTCTCGTCGCGAGCCAGGCGCCGGGCGCGCGCGTTCATGCGTCGGGCATGCCGTTCACCGATCAGTCCGGCGTGCGGCTGCGGTCCTGGATGGGGGTCGACGAAGCGATATTCTACGATGTGTCCCGCATCGCCATCGCGCCGATGGGGTTCTGTTTCCCCGGCTATGACAGCAAGGGCGCGGACATTCCGCCCCGCCGCGAATGCGCCGCGACCTGGCATCAGGCTCTCTTCGCCGCCCTGCCGCAGATCGAATTCATCCTCGCTGTCGGCGCGCCGGCGCAGCGCTATCATCTGACGCGGCTCGGACGCCCCGACCTGATCGGCGCGTCCCTGACGGAGACCGTGAGCAACTGGCGGGCGATCCGGGACGGGACGCGCCCGCGCCTCTATCCGTTGCCGCACCCGTCCTGGCGCAACAACGGATGGATCAGAACCCATCCCTGGTTCGAGTCGGAGCTGCTTCCGGCGATGCGCGCCGACCTGAGCAGGATGCTCGCCGCAAGCGCCTGAATCGCGATCCGGAAAAAGCGGATTTCGGGTCTGTAGGCCTCGCGCTTCAGCGATTGAGCCGCGCGATCAAGCTCGACGTGTCCCACCGCGAGCCGCCCATCGCCTGCACTTCGGCGTAGAACTGATCGACCAGCGCCGTGACCGGGAGGTTCGCGCCATTGCGCCGCGCCTCCGCGAAGCAGATCCCGAGATCCTTGCGCATCCAGTCGACGGCGAAGCCGAAATCGAACTTGCCCGCCGCCATCGTCTTGTGCCGGTTTTCCATCTGCCAGGAGCCGGCCGCGCCTTTGGAGATGACATCGACCACGCTCTCGATGTCGAGGCCGGCCTTGCTCGCGAAGTTCAATCCTTCCGACAATCCTTCGACCAGTCCGGCGATGCAGATCTGGTTGACCATCTTGGTGAGCTGGCCTGCGCCGACGGGCCCCATCCGACGACAGGCGCGGGCGAAGGCGGCGATCACCGGCTCGGCTTTCGCATAGTCGCTTTCCTCGCCGCCGCACATGACGGTCAGCACGCCGTTTTCCGCGCCAGCCTGTCCGCCGGAGACCGGCGCGTCGACGAAGCCCAAACCTTTCGCCTTGCCTGTCTCGGACAGCTCCCGCGCCACGTCGGCGGAGGCCGTGGTGTTATCGACGAAGATCGCTCCGGCCCGCGCCCCTTCGAAGGCGCCGTTCTCGCCGATCATCACCTGGCGCAGATCGTCGTCGTTGCCCACGCATGAGAAAACGAAATCCTGCCCCGCGGCGGCTTCCCGAGGAGTCCGCGCGGTCTTGCCGCCGTTCTCCGCGACCCATTTTTCGGCCTTGGCGAAGGTCCGGTTGTAGACGGTGACGTCGTGGCCGCCTTTGACCTTGAGATGCCGGGCCATCGGATAGCCCATGACCCCAAGTCCGAGAAACGCAACCTTGGCCATGCTCGTCTTCCTCTTGATCCCGCCCCTGCGTGCGCGGCGCGAGGGTCTGTAGCGCCTCCGGCGTGAAATTCAAAGCGCGCGGGCGTGTGGGTTGTCGGTCGCGCTGTGCCGCGTCAGATGCGCCTCGATCAGCGCCAGAACGCGCCGGATGATCTCGACGAGCGCCAGATAGATGGCGGCCGCATACAGATAGATCGACAGATCGAACGACCGCGCGAAGGCGAGCTTCGTCGCGCCCATCAGGTCAAACAGCGTCACCAGCGATGCGATCGCGCTGACCTTGATCGTTGTGATCAATTCGTTGCCGAGTGGACGCAGCGCGACGATCAGCGCTTGGGGCATGACGACCAGACGCAGCAGCTGAAAGCGGGACAGCCCGAGCGCTTTCGCCGCCTCGATCTGTCCGCGTGGCAGCGATGCGATCGCGCCGCGAAAAATCTCGGCCTGGTACGCTGCGGTGTTGATCGTGAAAGCGAGAAGCGCGCAGTAGAACGGCTCCCGGAAAAACCACCAGAGATCGACGGACTGCCAGAACGGCCGAAAGGAGCCGAGGCCGTAATAGATGAGGAAGAGCTGGCAAAGGAGCGGCGTGCCCCGGAAAAAGGTGGTGTAAGCGGCCATGGCTCCACGCGCCCAGGCGGGGCCTTTCAGCCTGATCAGCGCGATGCACAGCGCGATCGCGCAGCCGAGCGTCGTCGAGAGGGCGACGAGTTCGATCGTCACCAGCAGCCCGGATGCGATCCGGCAGCCATAGTTCTGGAGAACCTCGTGACCCAGCCAGTAGCCAGGCGCCTCGCACCAGGTCATCGCGCCGCCCCGTGCATGGCGTGGCCGCGATTGGAGCGCGCTTCCAGAACGCCGAACCCGACGGCGGAGATTATCGAGAAGGCGAGATAGATCAGGCTCGCGACGCCGAACATCAGGAACGGCTCCTTCGTCACCACGTTCGCGCGCATGGCGTAGAACATGATGTCCGGCAGCGTGATCACCGAGACGAGCGATGTCTCCTTCAGAAGCACCATCCAGTTGTTGCCGAGGCCCGGCAACGCGATGCGCATGATCTGCGGAAACACGATGAGGCGGAACGCCTGCGCGCGGTGAAGCCCGAGCGCGGCTGCGGCTTCGCGTTGTCCGCGCGGGATGGCGTTCAGCGCGCCGACCCAGACTTCGCTTGAGAAAGCCGCCAGAACGAGGCCGAGCGCGATCATTCCCGCGAGGAAAGGCGGCATGTCGAACTGCGTTGAGAAGCCCAGGCTTTTCAGCGCCGACTGCACGCCGAGCGAAAGCCCGAAATAGATGATGTAGAGCGTGAGCAGCTCGGGGGCGCCTCTGAAAACGGTCGTATAGACCGTGGCGAATCCGCGCGCGAACCTGCGATGGGAGCGCTGCATCAGCGCGATCGCAAGCCCGAGCGTCAACCCGAAAGGCAGGGTCGCGACCGCCAGCGATAGGGTGACGAAAGCGCCTTCAAGAAAAGGCCGGCCCCAGCCATGGGGGCCGAAGGAGATAAGAGAAAGGTAATAGTCCATGCGGCGATGCGCGTAGGAGCGCGGCGATCGTCGCGGTTTCGCCGCCTACATGATGGCGAATTTGAACCACTTCACGCGCACTTTCTCGAACGAGCCGTCCTTGAGCGATTCCTCGATCGCCTTGCTGATCATGTCGCGCAGAGCCGTGTCTTCCTTGCGCACCGCCATCGCCGTGCCTGGCCCGTGAATCGCCGGATCGCGCTCGATCAGGCCGACCTCCTTGCAGCAATCCTTGCCCTTGTTGTTGAGGAAATCATCCAGCGACATTTTGTCGGCGACAACGTAGTCGAGACGGCCGTTTTCCAGGTCGAGATTGGCTTCTTCCTGAGTCGGATAAAGCCGGATGGTCGAATCCTTGTAGTATTTTTCGAGATAGTTCGCATGGATCGTCGATCCCTGCGTGCCGATGGCCTTTCCTTTGAGCGCGGCCGGACTGAAGTCGGCCGACGCGACGCTCTTCGCGGCGATGACGGCGATCGGCGTTCTCGTATAGACCGTGGTGAAGTCGACGCGCTTCTTGCGCTCGTCGGTGGCGTTCATGCCGGCGACGATGACGTCATATTTGCCCGCCAGCAGCGCCGGAATGATCCCGTCCCAATCCTGCACCACCCAGGTGCATTTGACCTTCATCTTGTCGCACAGCGCGTTCATGTAATCGATCTCGAAGCCCTCGAGTTCTTTGCGGGCGTTGAGATTGTTGAAGGGCGGATAGGCGCCCTCGGTGCCGATCCGGATCTCCTTCCATTCCTTCTGTTGCGCATGGGCGCCGATCGCGCCGACGGCCACCCCTGTCGCGATGACAGCGAGCCTGAAGAATGTTCGCATCGCTCTCCCCCTTCTCCCCTCGCATGGTCTCCCGCCAGCGCTCGAAAAGGTTAGAGCGCCGCCGCGTCACCGTCTATCCTTCGAAAGCACATGGGACAGGCATGCAGTTTCGGCGCCGCGCCGCGCAGTTTTGGCGCCGCGCCGTCGCGGCGTCATTGACCCTCGCGGCGCGCCCTCTCATATGAGTGAGCGAGGCGCGAGGCGGAGCGAATGGTCAGCAAGGACGAGGTTATTGCGCGGCTGAGCCGGCTTCCCGGTCCCGACGGGGCGACGCCATTGCCGCGGTCCGGCGCGCTGTCTGACGTCGTGGTGCAAGGGGGCAAGGTCTATTTTTCGATCGGCGTCGACCCGTCCCGCGCCCACGACATGGAGAAGCTGCGCGAGCGCGCGGAGGCCGCCGTTCGGGAGCTTCCCGGCGTCGAGAGCGTCGCCGTCACCTTGACCGCGGAGCGTTCCGCGCGCCCGTCACAGCCGCAGCCGGGGCCGCGCGCCCAGGCCGGGACCGCCCGTGAATCGGTCGGCGACGTGAAGCGCATCATCGCCGTCGCCTCCGGCAAGGGCGGCGTCGGCAAATCGACCACGGCCTGCAACCTCGCTCTCGCCTTGGCGAGGCTGGGCTGGAGAGTGGGACTGCTCGACGCCGACATCTACGGCCCGTCGATCCCGCGCCTGATGGGCGTCCGGGGCAAGCCGCAGGTCGTTCCCGGCTCGTCCCGCACCCTGTCGCCGCTTGAGGGGCACGGGCTGAAGCTGATGTCGATCGGCTTTCTGGTCGATGAGGACACCGCGATGATCTGGCGCGGCCCTATGGTGATGGGCGCGCTGCAGCAGATGCTCCGCGACGTGGCCTGGGGCGAACTCGACGTGCTCGTCGTCGACATGCCGCCGGGCACGGGCGACGCGCAGCTCACGATGGCGCAGGCCGTGCCGCTCGCGGGCGCCGTGATCGTCTCGACCCCTCAGGATCTCGCTTTGCTCGACGCGCGTCGCGGCGTCGCCATGTTCCGCAAGACGCAGGTGCCCATTCTCGGGCTGATCGAGAACATGAGCACATTCATCTGCCCGCACTGCGGAACGCGCTCCGACATTTTTGGTCATGGCGGCGCGCGTCATGAGGCCGAGCGGATCGGCGCGCCGTTTCTTGGCGAGGTGCCGCTGCATATCGACATCCGGGAAACGTCCGACGCGGGCGTTCCCGTGGTCGCCGCCAATCCGGACGGACCGCACGCCGCCGCTTACATGGCTATCGCGCGCGCCGTGAAGACTGGCCTCGAAGGCGGCTCCACGATGCGGCCGCCGCCGAGGATCGTGATCGAATAACTGTCGGTTGAGACGACAGCGCTGTGGCAGGGGCGTGATTCGAAAACGCGGCGTCCGCTCACTCCGCCCGAGGCGAATAGCTGAAGCAGCGCAGCGACTTCTGCGAGGCCGCAGCCTGTTCAGTAAGCGGCTTCGAGAATGTTGAGATAGTCCCGCTCGGTTGCTGCCCGCGCGTTGGTCGCATGGGTGTGATCGAGCAGCGCCGCCTTGGCGATGGCCGGCAGAACCTGCGACGGCAGGCCCATCTCGGAGAGCCTCGACGGCATGCCGATGCGGCTGTTGAAGCGCGCGATGAAATCCGCGACATCGTCTTCGGGCGACAGGCCCATGGCGCGGCGCAGCCCGTGATATTTGCCGCGCGCCGCCGCGTCGCCTTCGTTGAAGCGCAACGCATGCGGCAGCAGCACGGCGTTCAGCGTCCCGTGATGCAGCTTGAATTCGCGCAGCCCGCCAAGCGGGTGGGACAGGGCGTGCACGGCGCCGAGGCCCTTCTGAAACGCCATCGCTCCCATCATCGCCGCGATCATCATTTCCCGTCGCGCTTCGCGATCCTGTCCGTCGGCGACCGCGCGCGGCAGATGCCCGATCGCGCGGGCGAGTCCGTCGATCGCGATCGCGCCGGCCACTGGATTGTCGACCGGCGAGATGTAGCATTCGATGCAGTGCGTCACGGCGTCCATGCCCGTCGCCGCGGTGATCTGCGGCGGCAGGCCGAGCGTGAGATCGGGATCGCAGATCGCGCGCTTGGGAAGAAGATGAGGAGAGAGGACGCCGAGCTTGCGCCCGTCCCGGAAGGTGATCACCGCGCCGCGGCCGACCTCGCTGCCCGTGCCGGCCGTGGTCGGAATGGCGATCACCGGCGCCACGGCGGCGGTGATCTTCGGAGCGCCGCCGAGCACGGCGGCGTATTGTTGAAGCGGGCCCGGATGCGTCGCCAGAATCGCGACGCCCTTGGCCAGATCCATCGGCGAGCCGCCGCCAACGGCGATCAGCCCGTCGCATTCATGCGCTTGATAGACGGCGAGCGCCGCGTCGACGGCCTCCTCCGTCGGATTGGCCGGGGTGTCGTCGAACAGCGCATGCGGGGTCCCCGCGGCCAGTCGGCCGATGACCCGTTCCGTGAGGCCGGCGGCGGTCACGCCCTTGTCGGCGATGACGAGCGGCCGTCGCAGGCCGAGCGCCGCTGCGTCCTCCGCCAGATCCGCCAGCGCGCCGAAATCCAGCCGGATGGTTGTGAGATAGTTGATGACCGCCACGCGCGCGCTCCGGAAAGTGACGACGCGACAATCAATGCTCTGACGAGGCGGCGCAACGCCTCTCTTAAGCTCATGCGAAGGTTGTAGTTCCGTGGGCGGCGATTGGCCGCCGCGGGGATGGACAACCATTCCGCCCCTTTCCATAAACAATGATCTGCGGCGAAGTCCGCCGGCCAAAGGGAGGAATACATGGCAGTGAAGCGCAGGGATCTGGTGAAGGTGGCAGCAGCGGGCGCGGCTGCGACGGCGATCGCGAAGCCGGCGATCGCCCAGGCCTCGCCCGAGGTGAAATGGCGTCTGGCCTCCAGCTTTCCGAAATCGCTCGATACGATCTATTCCGCGGCTGAAGTGATGGCCAAGCAGGTCTCCGATCTGACCGACGGAAAATTTCAGATCCAGGTGTTCGCGGCCGGCGAGATCGCTCCGGCGCTCGCGGCGCTCGATGTCGTCAGCAACAACACCGTCGAGGCCTGCCACACGGTGTCTTATTACTATGTCGGCAAGGATCCGACCTTCGCCATTCCCGCGTCGGTTCCCTTCGGCTTGAATGCGCGGTTGCAGAATGCGTGGCTTTACACCGGCGGCGGCAACGAGCTTTTCAATGAGTTCTATAAGAAGTTCAATGTGTTGGGTATGCCGTGCGGCAACACCGGCGCGCAGATGGGCGGCTGGTTCCGCAAAGAGATCAAGACTGTCGCCGACCTTCAGGGGCTGAAGATGCGCATCGGCGGCATCGCCGGTCAGGTGCTGCAGAAGCTTGGCGTCATTCCGCAGCAGATCGGCGGCGGCGATATTTACCCCGCGCTCGAAAAAGGCACGATCGACGCCGCCGAGTGGGTCGGCCCCTATGACGACGAAAAGCTCGGCTTCAACAAGGTCGCTCCGTTCTACTACTATCCCGGCTGGTGGGAGGGCGGACCGACGGTCCACGCTTTCTTCAATATCGAGAAGTACAACGCGCTGCCGAAGCATTATCAGGCCGCTCTGATCGCGGGCAGCACCTACGCCAACACCTGGATGCAGGCGAAGTATGACATCGTGAACTCCGGCGCGCTTCGCAAGCTGGTTGGCGGCGGCGCCCAGCTTCGCCCGTTCCCGCAGGACGTGATGGAGGCCTGCTACAAGGCGTCCGGCGAACTGTACGCCGAAATCAGCGCCAAGAATCCTGATTTCAAGAAGGCCATCGATGCGATGGCCCAGCAGCGCCAGGACGGTTATCTCTGGTGGCAGGTCGCCGAATACACGTTCGACAACTTCATGATCCGCGCCCGCGCGCGCGGATAAGGCGTGTCATAGGGACGGTCTGGTCAGGCCCGGCCGAAAGGCCGGGCTTTTTCTTGCTTCGGCGAGACCGTGGCGGCGCGGCGCGTTCGGGCCGTCTTCTCCCGTTCCTCGGTCGCGCCGCCTTGATTTTGTCGCGTGCGGGCGAGACAAGAGCGCATGAGGCTTCTCGTTCCAGCCTTTCTTGCGACCCTTTGTTGCCTGAGCGCCGCTTCGGCCCAGCAGCTTGGCCAGCGTTTGCCCGGACAGCGCGCTGAGGCGGGCATGCCCGGCGCCAAGGCTCAGACTGAAAAATTACGCCCATGCCCGCAATATGGCGCCGGATTCGTTCGGCTGAACGGATCGAGCGCGTGCGTCCGGCTCGGCGGGCAGGCCTCGTTCGAATACGGCGTCGGCGGCGGCCGGCGCGGCTATTCCGGGACCGGAACGCGGAGCGGCGTCGCGGTTGAACTGGACGCCCGCACGGAGACGGATCTGGGGCCTTTGCGCGCCGTCGTTCGCGGCGGCGGCGCTTACGAAACGGGCGACCTGCGCTGGCGTCCCTACAACTGACTTGCTCGCTTCGATGAGCTAAACGGGCGTCGGTCGCGGCCGCTGAAGAGCCAGGGCCAGAACCCCGATGACCGATGCGATGAACATGATGACCACGAGACCGCGCGGCGACGACGGGACGATATGGCCTGTAAGATAAGCGATGATCGCCGATGACCCGAGCTGAAGGGCGCCGATGAGGCCGGACGCCGCCCCGGCGAGGTCCGGGCGGACCGACAGCGCGGAGGCCGTGGCGCTCGGGATGGTCGCGCCGTTGCCGAACGCCATCACCAGAGCAGGGATGAACAGGAGCGCGGGCGTCCAGGGATCGGCCAGCGCGCCGAGAAGCTGCATCGCGCTGCCCACGAGCGTGGTCACGCCGCCGATCAGGATCATCCGCTCCGTTCCGATCCGGCCGGCATAGCGGCCGGACGCGAAGTTGCCGGCCGCGTAGCCGAGCGAAACCACCATGAACCAGAGCGCGTAGACCTGGGGTCCACGCCCCATGGATTCGACGACGACGTGCGGCGCGCCTGCGACAAACGCGAAGAACTGAGCTGATGTCGCGCATGTGGACAGCGTATAGGCGAGAAAGGCCCGGCTGCGCAGAAGAAGCGGAAAAGCGCTCGCGAGCTTGGCGACGGACGCGTCCGGGTCACGCATCAGGTTGGTTTCCGGCAGGAGCCGCCAGACGATTGCGAAAGCCGCCGCGCCAAGCGCCGCCATCACGAAAAAGATCGCGTGCCAGCCCGCCAGCCCGTCGATGAGGCTGCCGAGCGCCGGCGAAAGCATCGGCGCGACGAGCATGGCCACCATCATGTAGCCGATGCGGCTTGCGGCTTCTTCGCGCGCGGAGGTGTCCCTGATGATGGCGCGGGCGAGGGCGAACGCGGCTCCCGATCCGATCGCCTGAACGACCCGGGCGGCGATCAGCGCTTCGATCGTCGGCGCGACCGCCGCGGCGAGGCACCCGGCGACGAAGGCGCCCAGCGAGAACAGGATCACCGGCCTGCGGCCGGAGCGGTCCGACAGCGGCCCGGTGACGAGCTGCGACAGGGCGACCGCGAACAGGAAGATCGTCAGGGTGAGCTGGACGGTCGCGTAATCCGTTGAAAACTCGCGCGCCATCGCGGGCGTGGAGGGCGCGATGATGTTGAGCGCAATCGGCTGGATGGCCGACAGCGTCACCAGAAGAAAAAGAGGCGGCGCGGCGGCGCGCAGCGCGGTCATGTCGTTCACGCCGGACTCTCCGCGGCGGGGCGCTCGCGCGCGCGAACGCGCTCCCGCCACATCGTATAAAGGCTGCTGCCGACGATCATCAAAGAACCGACGAAAGTCCAGAAATCCGGGGTTTCATTCCAAACCAGAAAGCCGCCGACCATGGCGAACAGGATGGACGTATAGCGGAAAGGGGCGACCACAGCCACGTCGGCTGTTCGGAAGGCCGCGACGATCATGACGTTTCCGCAGGAGACGGCGACTGCCGCGCACGCCAGAAAGACGCTTTCGCGGAGGGTGGGAAGCCGCCATCCCGTTTCGACGGCGCCGAGGACAAAGCCGAGCAGCGTCACGGCCGCCGTGCTCACGAGGGCCACGACGACGGTCGGCGTCTCCGGCCGGATCTTCCGCGTCACCACATCGCGCATGGCGACGAGCAAGGTGCAGACGATCGCAAGCAGCGCAGCCGGCGTCACCGCGGAAGGGGTGGGTCTCAGCACCACGACGACGCCCGCGAATCCGATGATGAGAGCCCACCATCGTCGCGGTCCGACTTTCTCGATGCCCATCCCCGCGGCGATCGCCGTCGTGACCAGGGCCGCGGCGAGAAGGACGGCGCTGAGCATGGCGAAAGGCATTTTCGGCAGAGCCGTGATGAAAAGGATGGCGACGCTGCCCTCAAGAGCCCCGCGCAGAGCGACCAGCCTATTGAAAAAGCGGTGAAACTGCCTCAGCGCGCCGGTCGCGCCGGCCGCCGCGAGAACGATGGTCGTTGCCATGACTCCGCGGACGGCCATGATCTCGCCGGTCGGCAGGCTTTCCGCGGCCAGGCGGACAAGCATGTCGCTCATCACGAAAGCGGCGACCGACGCCAGCATCGCCAGGATGCCTCGACGGTTCTGGGCGGCGGACGCCATCGAATGCTCGTCAGTTCTGGAAGGACTGATGGATGGTGAAGCGAGAGCAAACGATGCGCGCTGCGCTTGCATGCCCTTAGCCGCGCTCGCGCAAAAAAGCAGCAACGAAGTCTATGCGGGGCCGAGTTTTTGAGCGGCCGCGCGCTTTCTGCGGCGTTCGTCCGCCCGATGAGGCTAAGGAGGCGTCAGCCGCCGGTCGTGCTCATGTGCCGGGCCGAGGCGGGCGCCTGCCGGCGGCTGATGACGAAATCATGCCCCCGCGGCTTGCGGAGGATCGCCCGATCGATCGCTGCGGAGACAATGCGGTCGTCCGGCGAGGCGCGCAGCGGCGATCTCAGATCGGCGGCGTCCTCCTGGCCGAGGCACATATAGAGCACGCCGGTGCAGGTCAGCCGCACGCGATTGCAGCTTTCGCAGAAATTATGGGTCATCGGCGTGATGAAGCCCAGCCGCCCGCCGGTCTCGCGGATCCGCACATAGCGCGCCGGTCCGCCGGTGGCGTAGTCGATGTCTTCGAGCGTGTAGCGATCGAGAAGGCGGGCGCGCACGACCGAAAGCGGCAGGAACTGGTCGATCCGGGCCGGGCCGATGTCGCCCAGCGGCATGACCTCGATGAAAGTGAGATCCATGCCGCGGCCGTGCGACCACTCGATCAGCCGCTCAAACTCGTCCTCGTTGACGCCTTTCAGGGCGACGGCGTTGATCTTGATCTTGAGCCCCGCGCGCTGTGCGGCGTCGATCCCCCCGATCACCTGTCCGAGGTCGCCCCAGCGGGTGATCTTGCGGAATTTGTCGGGATCGAGCGTATCGAGCGAGACATTCACCCGCTTGACGCCGCAGGCGGCGAGGTCGGCCGCGTGCTTGCCGAGCTGGGACCCGTTCGTCGTGACGGTCAGTTCTTCCAGCGCGCCTGTATCCAGATGCCGCGACAAGGACCGGAACAGCGTCATGATGTCTCGCCGCACCAGCGGCTCGCCGCCGGTGATCCGCAGCTTCCTGACGCCCCGCCGGACGAAGACCGAGCACAGCCGGTCCAGCTCTTCCAGCGTCAGAACTTCGCGCTTGGGCAGGAAGGTCATGTCTTCCGCCATGCAATACACGCAGCGAAAATCGCAGCGATCGGTCACCGACACCCGCAGATAGGAGATCGTCCGCTGAAACGGATCCGTCAGCGGTCGATGCAGGGAGGTGACGTTCGCGCTGTCGCTGTCCATATCCGCCCGGCGGGCTTCCTCCATCCGCAACATATATCGGGGCGTCCGCCCGGCCGGTCAATGGCGGCCCTCGGCGCGGCGGCTATCGGCTTGAAAAAGCGATTTTGCAACAAAGCATAAGGGCCGCTAAGTGAATCAGGATCGAAGCCTGTTCGGAAAGAGGGCGAAGCGATGCAGCAGGTCTATTGGCCGACCGAATTGCGGCTGTCCGCGGACAAGCGAACGCTGGCCGTCGCGTTCGACGACGGAGCGCGCTATTCGCTCGACGCCGAGTATCTGCGCGTCATGAGTCCGTCGGCGGAGGTCAAGGGGCACGCCCCCGATCAGAAGAAAACCGTGGCGGGCAAGAAGTCGGTCATGATCCTCGCGGTCGATCCCGTCGGGAACTACGCCGTCAGACTGCAGTTCGACGACATGCACGACACCGGCCTCTACACCTGGGATCTGTTGCGCGATCTGGGCGCCCGACGGGATCGGCATTGGGGCGAGTATCTTGAAGAACTCGCCGCGAAAGGATTGAGCCGTTGATCGGGCGCCCGCTCAGGATGGGCGCGGCGGCTGCATGAGCAGGATAAAATCGTAGGGTCGGCCCTCGCGTCCGAGGAAGCGTTTTCGGGCCGTGAACGACGTCTCGATCAGCGGCTCCGGAAGCGCCGCGCGGGCGTCGGCCTGGCAACGGCCGTCCGTCGCAAGGCACAGCGCCGCGGCGCCCTCGCGCCGCAAGCGATCGTCGGTGATCCAGGGCGATCGCGCCATCGAGAAGTCGATGAACTGGGAGACCTCGCCGCGCGCATAGAACGGCGTTTCGTCGGCGTAGGGCCATGAGCCGGCGACGATGCGAAGCGGAGCGCCGAACGCCTCCCTGTAGAGCGTCTCCGCCTTGCGCGCGGCCTCCTTGCGCGGCTCGTCCGCCTTCTCGGCGCGCATCGCAAAGCGCGCATAGCCGATCGCCGGCGCGGCGATCAGCGAAAGGCCCATCAGGGCGAGCACGCTTCTCCGCAGCCAGACGAGCCCCGACGGGTCCAGTCTGAAGCCGGGGCATGTCAGCAGAAGAAGGGGAATGATCGGAAAGACGCCGATCGCGAAATTCGTGTCGATCTTGATGTTGGAGATCAGCGCGATCAGCATGGTCAGCAGAGGCGGGGACATTGCGACGACCAGCAGAAGCCGCCGCGGCGCGGAGGATTCGCGCCAGCTCATGAAACGCAACAACCGCCGCCACGACCCGTCTGAAAAGACTCCGAGAAAGGCGACGACCGCGACGTGGAAAAGCACGCAGCCCAGTCCGAACTGCGCCGCTTTCCAGAGGATGTAGCCGCGCGCATGCTGCGCCGTGTCGGACACGTAGGCGAACGGGCCGTAGCTGTTCCGCGTCAGCCAGAAAACATGCGGCGCGATGACCGCCAGCATGACCGCGACGGCCAGCCACGGCGCCGGCGAGCGCAGGATGTCCCGACGGCGGGGGTCGGCGAGCGTCGCGATCCCGAAAGCGGCCAGCAGCACCCCGAAATAATATTTCGACAGCAGGCCGAACCCGGCCGCCAGCCCGAGCCCGACGGCGGCCCTCATGCTGCGATCCTCGACCACTCTCAAAAAGAAATAGGTCGCCCACGGCCAGAGGGAGAGGAAGATCGTGTTGGCGTTATATTTGAAGCCGAGGAAGTGGTAGAAGGGCGTCAGCTCCAGCAGCAGCACGGCCGCGAGCCGCCGGGAGGAGTCTTCGAGATAACGTCCCGCGATCAGCCAGACCGCCCAAAGTCCGCAGGCGGCGTTGACCATGCTGAGCAGATAGAACGCCCATCCCGCGCGCGGCAGGACGGAGAACCAGAGGCCTGTGATCCACGCCCAGAACGGCGGATGCTTGTAATAGCCGAGCTGGAACTCGCGTCCCCAAGCATAGGCTTCGGCCATGTCGTGATGGATGTCCGCCGGCATGTTGCTCAGCGTGGCGTAGAGCGTCCACGCCGCGACGTGGAGCAGGAGCCAGAACCCGATCTGGTCTTGGATCGGCCGTCCGCCCGCTGGGCGCGGCGTCACGCCGCTTGCAACTGTCACGCCCGCGTCCCTGTCATTGCCGGATCCCGGCGCTGTGATAGCGGTCCGGGCGTCCAAAGAAAAAGGGCCGGCGCGCGGGCCGGCCCTTGGAATGCCTGGAAAAGATCGGTTAGCGGACGACGGTGACGATGGCGCCGACCTTCACGCGGTCATAGAGATCGATGACATCCTCGTTCGTCATGCGGATGCAGCCGGACGACACCGCCTGGCCGATCGTCTCCGGCTCGTTCGAGCCGTGGATGCGGAAGAGGGTCGAGCCGAGATACATGGCGCGGGCCCCCAGCGGATTGTCCTCGCCGCCCTTCATGTGGCGCGGCAGGTCGGGACGGCGCTTGAGCATCTGGGCCGGCGGCGTCCAGTCCGGCCACTCTGCCTTGCGGCTGACGCGATTGGTGCCCGCCCAGTCGAAGCCGGGGCGGCCGACGCCGATGCCGTAGCGGATCGCCTTGCCGTTCCCCAGGACGTAATAGAGGCGCCGCTCGGACGTGTTGATGAAGATCGACCCGCCGCCCATTTTGCCGTTATAGGCGACTTCCTCGCGGGGGATCGGATCGACGGTCGCGCGCGACGGGTCGCCGGAGACCACCAGCGGCTTTCCGGTCAGAACGTCGATCTCATACGCCGAGGCCGGCGCCGCAGCAAAAACGCCGGCGACAAGGGCGCCGGCCAGAATGAGCGATTTCAAACGCATGTTCACGCTGTCTCCAATGCAACGACGGCGGCGGCCGTAAAACAAAGACGCTTTGGCGTCCGATCGCTGATGACGATGCGATACAACCCTTAACGCTTCAATGTCGGCCGCCGCAATTCTGACAACACAAAACCGTGTTCGCGCCGAGAGTTGCGCCCGCGCTACAATCTGAAAGTGCTGCAGCGCACATAGGGGTTGCGCGAGGGTTTGCGGCTCGTTAACGGCCACGGGAATTCTTCCCGCAGGCGCCGTCCATGTCAGATCCCGATAGCATGAAGCGCGCCGCCGCCGCGCGCGCCGCCGGCCTGGTTCGGGACGGCATGAGGCTGGGCCTCGGCACCGGCTCCACCGCGCGCCATTTCGTGGATCTGGTCGGCGGCCTTGTCCGCGACGGGATGCGCCTCGCCTGCGTCCCCACCTCAGAGCAGACCAGACGCCAGGCGGAAGCGCTTGGCGTTCCGGTGACGACGCTGGACGATGTCGTCGAACTCGATCTGACCGTGGACGGCGCCGACGAGGTCGATGGCGCGTTGAACCTGATCAAGGGGGCCGGCGGGGCGCTTCTCAGGGAGAAGATTGTCGCCGCCGCCAGCCGGCGCATGATTGTGATCGCCGACGCCGGCAAACGGGTCGAAACCCTTGGCGCCTTCCCCTTGCCGATCGAGGTGGTCCGTTTCGGCGTCGCCGCCACGCGTCGCCGGATCGAGGGGGCCGCCGCCGGCGTCGGCTGCTCGGGCGAGCTCGTCCTGCGTCGGGCGTCTGACGGCGACGCCTACGTCACCGACGAGGGGCACTTCATTCTCGACGCCCGCTTCCGCCGCATCCCGGACCCGGCCGCCCTGGCGGCTGCCCTGTCCGGCGCGCCGGGCGTCGTGGAGCACGGGCTCTTCATCGGCTTGTGCGCCGGCGCGATCGTGGCTAGCACCACGGGCGTCGACATTCTTGGGTCGCTTGAGTGAGACCGTCAGAGAGGTTTTCCTTATGATCGCATCGATGATGCGGGCCGCCGCGCTGGCGGCTTTTGTCGCCGGCGGCGTCTCGGGCGTCCACGCGCAGCAACGTCCGGCCGCCCCGGCCCCGGCTGCGCCAGCAGCCCCGGCGGCGGAGATATCGCCTGCCCATCTCGCCGCAGCGCGTCAGCTTGCCACGCGCCTGCGCATGGATGAGCCGATCGTGATCATTCTTGACGAAATGCGCGCGCAGGTGATCGCCACCTTCACGACGACCCGTCCTGAGATCAAAAAAGACCTTGAGAGCGTGCTCCTCGCGATGAATCCGCAGATCGCGGCAAGGCGCGAGGAGATCCTCAATACGGGCGCGCGCGATCTGGCGGTCCGCTTTTCGCAGTCCGAGATCGGCGAGCTGCTAACATTTTTCAACACGCCTCTTGGCGGCAAATATCTGACGCTTCAGCCGCAGGCTTTCACGGAATATTCCACTCAGGTGCAGCAGTGGATTTCGGGGCTCAACGACTTCGTCGTGACGACGGTGCGCGCCGAGATGAAGAAGAAGGGGCACGATCTCTGATCGATCGCGCCCTGTTCGCCGCAGGCTGGGCGGACGGGCGAGAGGCGTCAGGACAAGGGAAATCTGATTCTTTTTCCGGGCGTTGCCGTGGAAACTTGAATCAGATTTTGCGCCTCCTGAATCGCCGCATGAAGGCGTTCAGTCCTCGTTCGCCTTGAATTTGTTCAGGCCCTGCATCGCGAAGGGCGCGAGCAGCGCTACAGCGGCGATTGCGAGCAGCGTCGCCGAAATCGGATTTTCGATCAGCACGACAGGATCGCCCAGGCTGATCTGCAGCGCGCGCCGCAACTGCTGCTCCGCCATCGGACCCAGAATGAGGCCGACGACCATCGGCGCGACGGGATAGTCGTAACGCCTCATGAGGAAGCCGAGAAAGCCGAAGGCGAACAGCATCGACAGCTCCACCACGGACGCCTTGGCCGCCATGGTTCCCATCGCGGCGAACACCAGGATGCCGGCGTAGAGCCAGGGCTGCGGGATCGCGAGCAGGCGCACCCACAGTCCGACCAGCGGCAGATTGATGATCAGCAGCATCGCATTGGCGATGAACAGGCTCGCGATCAGGCCCCAGACGAGGTCCGGTTTCTCGGCGAAGAGGAGGGGCCCCGGATTGAGGCCGTATTGCTGGAAGCCGGCCAGCATGATCGCCGCGGTGGCGGATGTCGGAAGGCCGAGCGTGAGGAGCGGAACGAGCGTGCCCGCCGCCGAGGCGTTGTTGGCGGCTTCAGGTCCGGCCACGCCCTCGATCGCGCCCTTGCCCCATTCCTCGGGATGCTTGCAAAGTCGTTTTTCGGTCGAATAGCTCAGAAAGGTCGGCACCTCCGCCCCGCCGGCCGGCAGCGCGCCGATCGGGAAGCCGAAGAGCGTGCCGCGCAGCCACGGCCCCCAGGAGCGGCGCCAGTCCTCTCGCGTCATCCAGAGCGAGCCCTTGATCGGTTGGATGACGTCGTCGCCCTTGTGCCGTTTCGAGACCACGAAGAGCGCTTCTCCCACCGCGAACAGACCGACGGCCAGCGTGGTGATCTCCACGCCGTCAAGCAGTTCAGGCACGCCGAACGACATGCGGGCGGCGCCGGTCAGCTTGTCGATGCCGACGAGGCCGAGCACGAGGCCGAGCGCGAGGCTCGTCAGTCCCCGGAGGGGCGAATCGCCGAAGGTCGCCGAAACGGTGACGAAGGCGAGCACCATGAGCGCGAAATAGTCCCAGGGGCCGAATTTCACCGCCACCTCGACCAGCCAGGGAGCGAGGAAGGCGAGGCCGATGGTGGCGAAGGTGCCCGCGACGAAGGAGCCGATCGCCGCGGTCGCGAGGGCCGGCCCGCCGCGCCCGGCCTTGGCCATCTTGTTGCCTTCGAGGGCGGTCGCGAGCGACGCCGACTCGCCCGGCGCGTTGATGAGGATCGCCGTGGTCGATCCGCCATACATGCCGCCGTAATAGATGCCGGCGAACATGATGATCGATCCCGTCGGGTCGAGCTTGAAGGTCACCGGCAGCAGCAGCGCGACGGTCAGCGCCGGCCCGATGCCGGGCAGCACGCCGACAGCCGTGCCGAGGAAGACGCCGATCAGCGCGAAGAAGAGCTTCGAGGGCTCGAGCGCGACGAGAAATCCATGACCGAGGGCCGCCAGCACGTCCATGACAGCTCCTCAGCCGATCAGTCTTTCGAGCGGACCCTGGGGCAGGCCGAGAGTCAGCAGCTTCGTGAAAACGAGATAGATGACGACGCCCGTCACGAAGCCGATCGCGACGTCCGTCGCGAGCGCGCGCCGGCCGAACGCGCGGGCGGTCGCGGCGAAAAGCACGGTCATGGCGATGATGAAGCCGACCCCGAGCGGGATGCTGGCGATGAGAAAGACGAGGCCGAAAACGATCCAGCCGATGGCCGTCGGATCGAGTTCGTCGGTCTCGACCTCGAAGCCGCCGCGAAATCCCACAACGAGATGCGCAGCCCCGAGCACAGCTACAAAACCGGCGATCACTTCGGGGATCACTTGCGGCCCCATGCCGTAATTCACGCCGCGCGTGATGGAGGACGCATCCCAGTAGATGACTGCGGCGATGACGATGAGCGCCAGCCCGACGATCACGGGGACGCGGCTCTTCGCGGCTTCGTTCATGGGTTCGCCTCTTTCAGAGCGACGTCGTCGGGCGATCGCCTGGACCAAAACGCCGCCCGGAGGGCGGCGTCTTTTTGCGGGCGGAAAATGCTATTTGACCAGCCCGATCTGTTTCATCACATCCGCGACGCGGGTGATTTCGCTCTTCAGGAAGGCGTCGAACTCAGGGCCGGCGAGGTAGGCGTTGTCCCAGCCGCGCTGCTTGAGGATCTCGGCCCATTGCGGCGACTTGACCATCTTCTCGATCACCTCGGACAGCGCCTTTTTCTGGTCGGCGGTGATGCCGGGAGGGGCGACGACCGAGCGCCAGTTGATCACTTCGAGATTGACGCCCTGCTCCTTGAGAGTGGGCGTGTCGTTGCCGTCCAGGCGTTTGCTGGAGCTGACGGCGATGGCCCGCAGCTTGCCCGCCTTGATCTGGCCCTCGAACTCGCCCCAGCCGGAGATGCCGGCGGTGACGCGCCCGCCGAGCAGCGCCGCCAGCGCCTCGCCTCCGCCGGAGAACGGGACGTAGTTGATTTTGCTGGGGTCCGCGCCCGCGGCGCCGGCGAAAAGAGCGGCCAGGATATGATCGACGCCGCCGGCGGAGCCGCCGGCCCAGGTCACCTTGGCGACATCGGCCTTGAGAGCGGCGACAAGATCCTTGGCGTCCTTGATCGGCGAATTGGCCGGCACCACGATCACCTCCGCCTCGGCCGTCAGCCGGGCGATCGGCGTCGTCATCTCCAGCGTCACGGGCGACTTGTTGAGTAGGATTGCGCCCACCATGACGAAGCCGTTGACCATGAGCTGGTTGCCGTCGCCCTTGTTCGCATTGACGAGCTGAGCGAGCCCGACCATGCCGCCGGCGCCGGTCACATTGGTCACCTGAACGCTCTTGGCGATTCCGGCGGCCATGAGCGCCTGTTGCATGGATCGCGCGGTGCCGTCCCAGCCGCCGCCTGGCGCGGCCGGCGCCATGATCTTCAGTTCGAGGGATGACTGGGCGGCGGCCGACAATCCGCTGAAAGCGACGGCGGCGAGCGCAAGAACCGTGCGCCGGGCGACAAATCTCATGGGTTGCTTCCTCCGATCAGACAGCTTTCGATTTTATGAGAGCCTAGAATGCGGCCGCGACGGTCGCAAGGCGGCGCCTTTCAGACTTTCGCCTCTCTCCTTGAACGCTTATCTGACGCCGACGCTCCGGGCGGGCGCTGCGGGGACAATCATGAGCGAGTTTGATGTCGATCTGTTCGTGATTGGGGCCGGATCGGGAGGCGTTCGCGCCGCGCGGATCGCCGCGGGGCACGGAGCCCGCGTGATGATCGCCGAGGACGATCGGATCGGCGGCACCTGCGTCATTCGCGGCTGCGTGCCGAAAAAGCTGCTCGTCTATGGCAGCCGTTATGCGGACGATTTCGAGGACGCTGGCGGCTTCGGATGGGACCTGGGCGAGCCGCGCTTCGACTGGGGCCGGCTCCGCGACCGGGTGGAGGCCGAGGTGACGCGATTGTCCGGCCTCTACCGCCGTGGACTCGAACTCGCGAAGACGGACATCGTCGAGACAAGAGCGACGATCGCCGGGCCGCACAAGGTCGCGCTGGCGTCCGGTCAGACCGTGTCCGCGAAATACATTCTTGTCGCCACCGGCGGCCGCCCGTCGCTGGAGCCGGTGGTCCCCGGCGGCGACATGGCCATCACGTCCGACGAGGTGTTTCATCTTCCGCGCCTGCCCGAGCGCATGGTCGTCGTCGGCGGCGGCTACATCGCCTTGGAGTTCGCCAGCGTCTTCGCCCGCTTCGGGACGAAAGTCGCGGTCGTCCACCGGCGCGACAATGTGTTGCGAGGGTTCGACGAGGATCTGCGCACGCGGCTGCGCGACGGCCTGCTCCATGCGGGAATCGAGCTGAAGCTCGGGCTGACGATCGAGCGCGGCGAAAAACTGCCGGACGGACGGCGTCGGGCTTATCTGTCGGACGGCCAGACGATCGACGCGGACGTGGTGCTCGTCGCGACCGGCCGTTCGCCGAACACCAAGAATCTCGGGCTCGAAGAGGCGGGCGTCGCGCTGGACGAGGCCGGGGCGATCAAGGTCGATTCCTTTTCGCAGAGCAGCGTTCCGTCGATCTACGCCGTCGGCGACGTCACCAACCGGATCAATCTCACGCCGGTGGCGATCCGCGAGGGACATGCCGTGGCCGACAGTCTTTTCAGCGGCCGGGTCTGGAGCGTCGACCGCGACCTTATTCCAACGGCCGTGTTCACCACGCCGGAGGTCGGAACGGTCGGCCTGTCGGAACATGAGGCGCGGGCGCTGGGGCATCCGCTCAAGATTTTCGAGACGTCGTTCCGGCCGATGCGCGCGACGCTGTCCGGCCGCGAGGAGCGCGTTTACATGAAGCTCGTCGTCGACAGCTTCAGCGATCGCGTGCTGGGCGCGCACATGCTCGGCCACGACGCGGCCGAGATCATTCAGTCGCTCGCGGTGGCTGTCCGCATGGGCGCGACGAAGCGGGATTTCGACGCCACCATGGCCCTGCATCCCTCTGCCGCCGAGGAGTTCGTCACCATGCGCGTTCCGGCGCGCGACTGACCGGCCGTTTTCGGCTGATCGATTCTCTGAAGTTGCTGAATCGAAGCGCGAGCGGGAGCGCGCAACTGATTCATTTGATTCGCAAAGGCTGGGTCTCGACCGGCGTCTTGGTCTCGGCTTCCTCCCGCCGCCGGATGCGAAGCAGCACATAGACGACGAGCAGGCCGTAGACCGCCGCGTTGACGACGAAGAGGAGCTGCGGCCCGTAGATGTCCATCAGCCGCGCGGACGCGGTGGGTCCGATCAGCGCGCCAAGGCAGTAGAGAAACAGCAGCGAGCTCGCGACCTCGACCGCATGGTGGCGTCCCGCGCGATCATTGGCGTGGGCCGAACTCATGACCGACATCGTCGGAATCGCCATGCCGTAGAGAAAGCCGATCACCGTGCTGCTCGCCTGCGCGGTCATGAAAACAAGTCCGGCGCTGCAAACGCAGGCGAGGACGCCGACGCCGGCGAGCATCACCCGGCGGTCGACCCTGTCCCCGATATAGCCCGCCGGAAACTGCCCCGCGGCGCAGCCGACGATGACGGCGGTGATGAAGAGCGCGACCTCGACCGGCGTGTAGCCGATCTGCGCCGCCCATAGCGGTCCCAGCGCCCAGAAACTTCCGCTCGAACAGCCGAGCAGGAAGGACGCGACCGCGCTCGTCGGCGCGATGCTCCACAGCCATCCGAGCCGAAGCCGCTTGGCTTCAGGCGGAGCCGGAGGGTCGGCGCGGGTGAAGGCGAGCGGCAGGATCGACACCGCAAGCAGCATGGCCGCGATCGAGAAGACGGCGAAATTGGAGGGCGGGATGTAGCCGAGCGCCTGCTGGCCTGCGGCCGATCCCGCGAAATGCATGATGTTGTAGGCGCTCAGCACCCGCGCCCGCCAGTCGTTCGCGGTCCGCGTATTCAGCCAGGATTCGATCGTCGTGTAGAGCGCCGCGATGCAGAAGCCATGCGCGGCCCGGGATGCGATCCAGGCCTCGGGCGAAACGAGGATGGGCAGCAGAAGGGCGAGCGCGACCCCGGTGGCGGACAGGGCGGCGAATGCGCGGATATGGCCGGCGGCGCGCAGAACGTAGGGCGCGGCGAAAGAGCCCGCGAGCATGCCGCCATAATAGGCCGTGCCGATCAGGCCGATCGTGGTGCCGGAGAAGCCGAAGCTCGATCCGGCGAGCGGAACCAGCGTCGAGAGCAGCCCGTGGCCGGCGATGAGAACGAAAACCGAGGCGAGCAGCGCCGAGACGGGGGCGAGGGCAGCAAGCATGAAGAATCCGGGGCCGCGTCGGATTATCCTTCTGTGATTTGCCCGGTTTTGACCAGACGGCATCGTCCCCGGCGACAGAACGCGCGCTGAGGACGATGCGACTGTGTCAATCAATCAGCCCCCTTCGATCTCGATGCCGGCGGCCTTGGCGATCGGAATCCATTTCGCCAGTTCGGCCTTCACATGCTCGCGCAACTGGTCTGGCGTGCTGCCGACGATGGTGGCGCTGACATCGGTCAGACGCTGCTTCACCAGCGCGTCCTTGAGCGCCGCGTTGGCCTCGGCGTTGAGCCGCGCGACGATGTCCTTCGGCGTCTTCGCAGGGGCGAACAGCGCGTTCCAGGTGTAGGTCTCGTAGCCCGGCAGCCCGGCCTCCGACATCGTCGGGAGATCGGGGAAGCTCGGCGCCCGCTCCTTGCCGAGGGTCGCGAGGCCCCGCAGCGTCCCCTGCGAGATGAAGCCGGACGATGACGGCAGATTGTCGAACATGATCGGCACGACGTTGGCGACGACGTCGTTCAGCGCCGGTCCCGCGCCGCGATAAGGGACATGCTGCATCTTCACGCCGGCCATGCTCTTGAAAAGCTCGCCCGAGAGGTGGAGCGGCGTGCCGTTTCCGGATGACGCGTAGGAATACTTGTCCGGATTGGCCTTCAGAAGGTCGATGCATTCCTTGACGGTTTTGGCGGGGAACTGCGGATTGACCACCATGACGTTGGGCACGATCGCGAGGAGCGAGATCGGTTCGAAATCCGTCACCGGATCGTAGGGCATCTTCTTCATCACGGCCGTGTTCAGCGCGTGGGTCGAGATGGTTCCCATCAGCATTGTGTAGCCGTCGGGACTGGCGCTGGCGACGGCGCGCGAGCCGGCGTTTCCGCCGGCGCCGGCGCGGTTCTCCACGATCACCTGCTGGCCGAGCTGCTTGGCCATCTGCTGCGCGACGAGGCGGGCGACGATGTCGGTCGAGCCGCCCGCGGCGAAGGGAACGACGATGGTCAGCGGGCGTGATGGAAACGCGCCTTGCGCCCAGACCGCAGGCATGGGGAGCGCGGCTCCGGCCATGCTGGCGACGAACAGGCGGCGGGTTGGACGAATGACGGTCATGGGTCCTCCGTTTGGGTCGATATGGTTCTGCTCTTGGCGCTATTTATGGGCTGGCGCGGCGGCGCGTGGCAATGCAACGGCGCGCGCCCTGCTTTCCCTTCGCCGGAGCGAGGTCTATAGACCCGCCGTCGGCCCCGGGGCGTCGCCTTCTGAGTGGGTCTTTGCGCAAGGAACGAAATGCGGCGCGCGGCGCGAGAGCCGTCCGGCCGCGGGAGCTGTGTCATGGCTGAGCGTTGGAGCCCGAATAGCTGGAGGTCAAAACCGATCCAGCAGGTTCCTGTCTATCCGGACGAAGCCGCGCTGGCGGCCGCCGAAGGACAGCTTGCCGGGTTTCCGCCGCTGGTTTTTGCAGGCGAGGCGCGCAAGCTCAAACGGGCGTTGAGCAAGGTCGCGGCCGGCGAGGCGTTCCTCCTGCAGGGGGGCGACTGCGCCGAGAGCTTCGCCGAGCATTCGGCCGACAATATCCGCGATTTCTTCCGCGTGTTCCTGCAGATGGCGGTGGTCCTCACCTTCGCCGGCGGCTCGCCGGTGGTGAAGGTCGGCCGCATCGCCGGCCAGTTCGCCAAGCCGCGCTCCGCTCCGAATGAGACGATCGGAGACGTGGAGCTGCCGAGCTACCGCGGCGACATCATCAACGACATCGCCTTCACGGCCGAAGGGCGGATTCCCGATCCCCGTCGGCAGCTTGAGGCCTATCGCCAGTCGGCGGCGACCCTCAACCTGCTGCGCGCCTTCGCCACCGGCGGCTATGCGAATCTCGAGAACGTCCATCGCTGGACGCTGGGATTCGTGAAGGATTCGCCCGGGAGCGGTCGATATCGTGAGCTGGCTGACCGGATTTCCGAGACCCTCGACTTCATGCGCGCCATCGGCATCGACCCCGAGACGCATCCCGAAATGCGCACGACGGACATGTTCACCAGCCATGAGGCGCTGCTGCTCGGCTACGAGCAGGCGATGACGCGCGTCGATTCCACATCGGGCGACTGGTACGCGACCTCCGGCCATATGCTCTGGATCGGTGACCGGACCCGCCAGCCTGAGCAGGCCCATGTCGAGTATTTCCGCGGGGTGAAGAATCCGATCGGTCTGAAATGCGGTCCGTCGCTGACGGCGGACGGGCTGATCCGGCTGCTCGACATTCTCAATCCGGAGAATGAATCGGGCCGCATGACTCTGATCTGCCGCTTCGGCGCTGAAAAGGTCGGCGACCATCTGCCGGCGCTGATCCGCGCCGTGCAGCGGGAAGGCCGGACGGTGGTCTGGTCATGCGATCCCATGCATGGCAACACGATCAAGGCGTCGAACGGCTACAAGACCCGGCCCTATGATCTCATCACGCAGGAGCTGAGGAGCTTCTTCGCCGTGCATGAGGCGGAGGGAACCTACGCCGGCGGCGTGCATCTGGAGATGACCGGCAAGGACGTCACCGAATGCACCGGCGGCGCGCGCGCGATCACCGATATCGATCTGGCCGACCGCTACCACACCTTCTGCGATCCGCGTCTGAACGCGGGGCAGGCGCTGGAGGTGGCGTTCATGCTGGCCGACCTCGTCAAGCGCGAGCGTCAGGGCAAGGCGCGTCCGCGGGTCGAAGCGGCTGAATAAGACGCTTGATGCGGCGCGCCACGCCGGCGCGCCGCATCAGACTCAGAATCCTTCGAGCACGATTTTGCCGATCGCGCGGCCGCCTTCGATCGCCGCGTGCGCCCGGCGGAGATTGGCGGCGTTGATCGGTCCGAAATGCTCTCCGAGCGTGGTTGCGATCACGCCGGCGTCGACCAGCGCGGAGATTTCCGTCAGCAGATGATGCTGCGCCGCCATGTCAGGCGTCTCGAACATCGAGCGTGTGAACATGAATTCCCAGCAGAGAGCGGCGCTCTTCCGTTTGAGCAGATTGACGTCGATCCCGACCGGGTCGTCGATCACGCAGACGCTTCCCTGCGGCGCTATCGCTGCCGCGATGTCGGTCCAGTGCTTGTCGGTCTGCGTCAGGGCGAACACCCGCTCGACGAGCGGGAGCCCGATGCGCTTCAACTCCTCCGCCAGCGGCTTGCGATGGTCGATCACATGATGCGCGCCGCGCGCCTTGACCCAGGCCTCGCTCTCGGGGCGCGACGCGGTTCCGACGACGGTGAGGTTGGTGAGCTTGCGCGCGAGCTGGGTTGCGATCGATCCGACGCCGCCGGCGGCGCCGACGATCAGCAGCGCGCCGCCGGCGCCGGCCTTGGTGATCGGCGCGCGCAGCCGGTCGAACAGGGCCTCCCATGCGGTGATGGATGTCAGCGGCAGCGCGGCGGCTTCGGCGAAGCCGAGAGTCGCGGGCTTCGGGCCGACGATCCGCTCGTCCACGGCGTGGAGTTCTGAATTGGCGCCGGGGCGCGTCAGGCTCCCCGCATAGAAAACCTCGTCGCCCGGCTTGAAAAGGCGCGCGTCGGCGCCGACGCTTTCCACGACGCCCGCGGCGTCCCAGCCGAGAATCGCGGGGGCTTCCTTGGTCCCTTGCCCACGCATGCGGACTTTTGTGTCCACCGGGTTGACCGAGATCGCCTTCACCCGCACCACGAGATCGCGCGGACGCGGCGCCGGCTCCGGCGCGTCGAAATCGAGAAGCGATCGCTCGTCCGCGATCGGCAGCGACTCCACATATCCCACGGCTTTCATGCTAGTCTCCATGACCGTTCCAGTTGAAGGCGGTATGCGCGGGCGCCGACGCGGCCCGCAAGACGGCACAATTTCGAAGCGTGGTATCAGCCTTGATACCGCGCCCGGGAGTCGAGATGGCGAAGCGGCACGGCGACTACAGCCGGGGCAGAGGATGTCCGGTCGAGGCGACGCTCGAGATCATCGGCGCGAAATGGAAAGGCGCGACCGTCTATCATCTGCTGGAAGGCGAGTTGCGCTTCATGGAGCTGCGTCGGCGTATGCCGAACGTGACCCAGCGCATTCTCGCCAAGGCGCTGCGGGAGCTGGAGGCGGACGGCGTGATCGAGCGCACCGTTTATCCCAGCCAGCCGCCGCAGGTCGGATACCGCCTCACCATGCAGGGCCAGTCGCTGCGTGAGGCCGTTCTGCTTCTGCATCGATGGGGGCGCTCGCATCTGGGCGACAGGGACGCCTTGCAGGCTGCGGAGTAGCCGCGGATTTGAAACGCGCGCCGGATTGCCCTATATCTTTTTCATCCGAGGGGAGCCTTGCGTCGGACGATGCGGGGCTGAGACGGCGGTCGCGCCGGACCCTTTGAACCTGATCCGGATCATGCCGGCGGAGGGACGGACCTGATGGTCGATATTGCGCCAGTTCTTGATGCGCTTCGCGCGCAGCGGCCTCTTGTGCAGAACATCACCAATTTCGTGGTGATGAATTTCAGCGCGAACGCGCTGCTCGCGATGGGCGCTTCGCCTGCGATGGTCCATGCGGTCGACGAGGTCGAGGATTTCGTCGCGATCAGCGCGAGCCTCGTCGTCAATATCGGCACGCTCGATGCGGGATGGGCCCAGTCGATGCGCCTTGCCGCCGCGAAGGCGGATGCGCTCGGCAAGCCGTGGGTGCTCGATCCCGTCGGCGTCGGCGCGACGCGCTTCAGGCAGCAGACCTGCGCCGATCTGATGCGCCATCGGCCCTCGATCATTCGCGGCAACGCCGCCGAAATCATGACGCTGGCGGGCGCGCAGGGCGGCCGGTCGCGCGGCGTCGATTCGCTCGCGAATTCAGCAGACGCGATCGATGCGGCGCAACATCTCGCGCGGGCGACGGGTTGCGTCGCCGTCGCCAGCGGCGAGGCCGATATCGTCACCGATGGCGAGCGCGTCGCGACCATCCGCGGCGGCGCGGAGATGATCACCTTGATCACCGGCACAGGATGCTCGTTGTCCGCTGCGACGGCGGCGATGGCGGCCGTCGCGCCCGATCGCTTCGTCGCCGCTGTCGCGGCGTGCGCCTTGTTCAAGGTGGCGGCCGAGCGCGCCGCGGCGAAAGCTGGAGCGCCGGGAACTCTGGCGGCGCGCTTTCTCGATGCGCTGTACGGCGTCGACGCCGGCGACCTCGCTTTCGCCGCCAGCATCGAGCTCGCCTGAGTCCGGGCGATGAAGCCACCGATCGACCTGCGGGTTTATTTCGTCACCGACCGCCGGCTTTGCGCCCGGCTCGGGCTCGTCGAAACGGTGTTGAGCGCGGTCGCGGGCGGCGCCACGCTCGTGCAGTTGCGCGACCCCGACGCGAAGGGCCGCGACATGCTTGAGATGGCGCGGGCCCTCGTCGCGGCGCTGGCGCCGTTCAACGTTCCGCTGATCGTCAACGACCGCCCCGACATCGCGCGCGCTGCGGGCGCTGCCGGCGTTCACGTCGGCCAGGACGACGCGCCGGCGGAGGTCGCGCGCGCGATCATGGGGCCGGACGCCGTGATCGGCCTCTCGATCACGGACCCGTCGCAGATCGCCGATACGCCTGACGATGTTGTCGATCATCTCGGCGTCGGCCCGGTTTTCGGCGGCGGCGTGAAGACGGACGCCAAACCCGCGATCGGGCTGGATGGATTGCGCGCCTGCGTCGCCGCGACGCGAAAGCCCGTCGTCGCGATCGGCGGCGTCACGCTGGCCAATGCGCGCGATTGCGTGGCGGCAGGCGCGGCGGGCGTCGCTGTGGTTTCGGCGATCGCCGCTCAGACCGATCCCGGCCTTGCTGCGAGAGAGTTGTTGCGCGCCGTTGACGAGGCGCTTGTCCGGAGGCGCATGTGACCCCGATCGCCGTCACGATTGCAGGTTCGGACTCGGGCGGAGGCGCCGGAATTCAGGCGGACCTGAAAACCTTCTCCGCCAGCGGCGTTTACGGCGCGAGCGTGATCGTCGCGCTGACGGCGCAGAATACGCTTGGCGTGCAGGGCATTCACGATGTTCCGCCGGAATTCATCGCCCGGCAGATCGACTCGGTCTTTTCCGATCTGGCGGTTCGCGCCGTGAAGATCGGCATGGTGTCGAATGTTGCGGCGATCGAGGCGGTCGCGGACGGGCTCGCGCGTCACAAGCCGGCGCCGGTTGTTCTCGATCCGGTCATGGTGGCTGCGTCGGGCGATCGTCTCCTGCGCGCCGACGCGATCGAGGCGCTGCGCCGCACGCTGATTCCGCGCGCGCGGCTGATCACGCCCAATCTGCCCGAGGCGGCTGCGCTGCTTGAGAAGCCGCTCGCGCGCGATGAAACAGAAATGGCCGCGCAAGGATATGAATTGCTGGCGCTGGGCGCGCCGGCGGTGCTCGTGAAGGGCGGCCACGCCGGCGGCGGCGACAGCGTCGACCTTCTCGTCACGCCCCATGGGGTCTCGCGCTATCCGGAGGAGCGGATAAGGACGGACAACACGCACGGCACGGGCTGCACGCTTTCAGCCGCCATCGCCGCGGGTTTCGCGCAGGGGCTGGAACTGCATCAGGCGGTCGCTGCGGCGAAGGATTATGTGACCGCGGCGATCAGGGCCTCGTCGCGTCTGCGCATCGGCGCCGGACATGGCCCGGTGCATCATTTCCACGCCTGGTGGTGAATTTTTACCTGCGTGAAAGCGCGGCGGTCTAAGAGCGTCTTGCGAGGAGCGGCTCGAGCGGCCTCCTTCGCGCGCTGGGCGGTTGCCGCAAGGCTTCGTCGATCGTTTGCGAGCCGGCGCCTTGAGGATATTGCACAGCGTGACGCGGCTTGTCTCAGCCTTCTTCAATTCGATGCGGGCGTTTCGCCGCGCCATCGGAAGCGAGCGCGCCGTCAGGCAGGAATGCGCGCTTCTCGTCGTCGGCGTGGCGCTGACGCCGTTTCTCGCCCGCTCCCTGTCGCACGCGGCATTGCTGGTTGGCGCGTTGCTGGTTGTGATTGCGATCGAGCTGCTCAACACCGCGATCGAGAAGCTGTCCGACCACGTCGCGCCCGAGCGCAGCGACGCGATCGGCTATGTCAAGGATCTCGGTTCTGCGGCGGTGTTCTGCGCGCTTGCTCTCAGCGCGCTGGTCTGGGGCGCGGCCGTTATCGAATATCTGGTTGCGCGATAGCGTTGGCCTTCGCCCCGGATTGCATGCTTTAGAATTTGACGCCGACGCCCGCGCGAACGGTGTGCAGATCGATCGGGATGCTGCTGCCGAAGAAGCGGACATACTGATATTCCGCGCGCAGCATGACATTGGCCGTCACCAGCATATCGACGCCGGCGCCGACCGTTCCGCCGAGCACGTAAACGTCGTTTTTGCCCGTGGTCTGCGTCTGCTGCCCTGAGAGCGGCGGCAGAACGGCCGGGACCGCCGGATCGGCGGCGGCGTATTGAAGGTTCAATGTGCTGCCGTAAGAACCCTTGCCGATGGCCACGCCGCCGGTGATGAACGGCATGAAGCTTCCCGCCGCCCAACCCGCGCGAGCACGGATGGTGCCATATCCGTCGAGGCGGGCGCTGGTCGAGCCGGTGAGCGTCGCATCGCCGACCTGGCCGCCCGGCGCGGTCAGGTTCGTCCGCGTGAGCGACTGCGTGGAGGTGTAACCGATCGCCATTTTCGTGAGGTCGGCTTCAAGACCGATCATCGCATCGCCGAAAACCATATTGTAGCCGACGAAAGCGCCAAATCCGCTGCGGTTGGTGGTGCCGAGGCCCAGATTATACGCGTCCGTCAGGCGAAAGCCGGCAGGGACGCCCGAATTGTTGTAGAAGCCGCCCATCATACTGTTGGGCGAGGTCGTCGGGGACAGAAAGCGTCCGGCCGAATATTGATAGTGGCCGCCCGCATAGAAGCCGTCCCACTGGGTCTGATCGGCTTCCTCGCTCGTCGGCGAGGATACGGGGGTGAATCCGCCTCTGATGACGGGAAAGTCGGCGCCGAGCGCAGGCGCCGTCGCGATCATCGACAGGGCGAGGGCGGTGGGAAGGCGCATGCAAGTCTCCGGCGGAGCGGTTCGTCCGCGCGATCATGCCTTGTTAACCTTACCGGGTCGTAAATTTCGCGGCGGAGCCAAAGTCGCGTTTTGGCGCCATTTCGCCGCGATTTGTTCAGGGGAACTTCAACCGGCGGCTGTTAGTTAATCAATTCAGTTCGGATCAGGCTTGGCCTTGGCCGCTTGTCCGGCAGGGAGTTCCATCATGATCAACATCAAATCACTCGCTATCGCAGCGTCGGCCGCCCTGATCGCCGGCGGCGCGCTCGTTTCCACGACATCGTCCGCCGACGCCCAGTGGCGTCGAGGTGGCTGGCATGGCGGCGGCTGGGGCGGCGGCTGGCATGGCGGTTACGGGGGGTGGAGAGGGGGCGGCTGGCGCGGCGGCGGCTGGGGCGGCGGCGCAGTTGCGGCCGGCGTCGTCGGCGGCCTTGCGCTCGGCGCCCTCGCGGCTTCGGCTGCGCCCGCCTATGCGGCTCCGTCTTACTATTATTCTGGTCCGCTCCCGGCTGGCACGATTCCCGCCTATAGCTGGCGGGGAGGGTACGGTCCGGCCTATGTCCAGGAGGCCGCGCCGGTTCGCTGCTGGTGGCAGCGGCAGCGGGTCCAGATCGACCCGTGGACCTATCAGGTGCGCCGGGTTCGCGTCTGCGATTGACGCGCGGACGACGGATGTCAACTGACAGAGCGCGCCGGACCCCGCTTGGAGGCGGCGGCCCGGCGCGCTAAATGCTGGCTATGACCAGTACCCGTTCTTCGCTGACGATCGCCCTCGCGCAGCTCAATCCCGTTGTCGGCGACGTATCGGGAAACGTGGCGAAGGCGCGTGAGGCCCGTCGGGAGGCCGCCGCGCAAGGCGCGGACCTCATACTCTTTTCAGAGCTCTTCCTGTCGGCCTATCCGCCGGAAGATCTGGTGCTCAAGCCCGCTTTTCAGGACGCCTGCCGCGAGGCGTTGGAGGCTTTGGCCCGCGACACCTCCGATGGCGGTCCAGGCATGCTCATCGGTCTGCCGTGGCGCGAGGGCGAGAAGCTCCATAATTCCTTCGCGCTTCTCGATCACGGAATGATCGAAGCCGTGCGTCACAAAGTTGATCTTCCCAACTACGGCGTTTTCGATGAGAAGCGGGTGTTTGACGCCGGGCCTTTGCCGGGGCCGATCGTTTTTCGAGGCGTGCGTATCGGCGTTCCCATTTGTGAGGATATCTGGGGGCCCGACCCCGTCGAATGCATCGCTGAAACGGGCGGCGAACTGCTTCTCGTGCCGAACGGCTCGCCCTATCGGCGCGGGGTCATGGACGAGCGTCTGAATGCGGCGGTCGCCCGCATCGCCGAGGTTGGTTTGCCGCTGATCTATCTGAACCAGGTGGGCGGACAGGACGAGTTGGTATTTGACGGCGCCTCCTTCGCGCTCAATCCCGACAAGCGCTTTGCGGTTCAGCTTCCCGCCTTCGCTGAAACGGTCTCGCTGGTGAAGCTTGAAAAGGGCGCCGACGGATGGCGCGCAGTCGATGGCGAGAAGGCGTCTCTGGCCGCCGGCGATGAGGCGGATTATGCGGCCTGCGTGCTCGGCTTGCGGGACTACGTTGAGAAGAATCGCTTTCCCGGCGTGGTGCTCGGCCTGTCCGGCGGCATTGATTCAGCGCTCTGCGCCGCGATGGCGGTGGATGCGCTTGGCGCCGACCGCGTCCACTGCGTGATGATGCCCTATCGTTTCACGTCGCAGGATTCGCTGAAGGATGCGAAGGAATGCGCCGAGCGTCTCGGCGTGCGCTACGATATCGTTCCGATCGCCGAGCCGGTGGAGGGATTCGAGGCGGCCCTGAAGCCGCTTTTCGCGGGGACCAGTCGCGACATCACCGAGGAGAATGTGCAAAGCCGCGCGCGCGGCGTCATTCTCATGTCGATCTCCAACAAGTTCGGCGCGATGGTCGTCACCACCGGCAACAAGTCGGAGATGTCGGTCGGATATGCGACGCTCTATGGCGACATGAATGGCGGCTTCAATCCCATCAAGGATCTCTACAAGATGGAGGTCTATCGGCTGAGCGCGCTGCGCAATCGCTGGAAGCCCGCTGACGCCCGCGGCCCCGACGGCGTCGTCATTCCTGAGAATATCATCACCAAGGCGCCGACCGCTGAACTGCGCGAGAACCAGAAGGATCAGGACTCTCTCCCGCCTTACGAGGCGCTCGACGATATTCTCGTTTGTCTGGTCGAGAAGGAGATGCGCGTCGCCGACATCGTCGCGCGCGGTCACGACCTCGACACCGTTAAAAAGGTCGAGCGGCTTCTCTATGTCGCCGAATACAAGCGCCGCCAGGCCGCGCCCGGCGTGAAGGTGACGCGCAGAAATTTCGGCCGCGACAGACGCTATCCGATCGTGAACAGGTTCCGTGACGCAGGCCGCGAGATCGCGCCCAGCGACGAAGCGCTCTACAGGTCCAGAGGCGCGACCGCGAGCGTCGACGCATTCGATTTTTAAAGCGGAACACGCTGGACCGGGCTTCCGGAAACATCGGGCGCAGCGCCGTCGTCAATGCCGCTCGGGGGGCGCTAGGGGTTGCGGCGGGCCGCTTTCATAGCGCACGGGCGGTCCTACCGTACGCACGGACTTGCGCGACGTCTCTGTTTGGGCGGTTGATGGTTTGTCGGCGGCGGCTGGTTTCCGCACGGGTTCCGGAGGCGGCTGCGCCGGCTTCATGACCGCGACGCCGGACGGGTCGGGCGGAATGAATTCGGGCTCGGACGCCGCATCGTCGCGTGTTGTGGGGTCGATCGCCTGCTCGCGGCGGAGCGTCGCGCTGGCGCCCGGACGCAGCGCAGGGCGCGCCGGATCGGCGAGCGCCTCCTCGTCGGGCGAGCCGCGCGATTGCGGCCCGATGAGATCCTCCGCGCGCTTCAGCGCGGTCGACCATGTTTCGCCCGCCGGCTTGCAGCCGCATGTCGGCGAGATCTGCCGCCTGAATCGAAAAGCGGTCGGCGTCGAACCGTAAAGCGCGCCACCGCTGTCGGTCGCTTTGGCGATCGATCCTGAATCGAGAAAGAAGGCGCGCGTCGGACTCGCGGGGCAGAGCGCCTGGCACATCTCGTCGGCGCCTTCGCGGCCGCCCGGACTCGATGTCAGCGGGAAATAGAATCCGTCGCAGGCGCGCACGCACATGGCTTTGCCCAGCGGAGCTGATACGGAATCGGGCGCGCGCATGGTTCCGTCGCCGTCCACGATCACGCGCGACGATCCCATGTCAGCCGATCCTATGTCAGCCGATCCTATGTCAGCCGATCCCATATTGGACGGCCCAACGTCGGGCGCGCCCATGTCGGTCGAGTCGAAAGGCCGGGACGATGCGGAGAGCGTTCCGCCGCACGTCTGTTCGATTCTCACAGCCAGTTCATCGCGCCGGCGGCTCTCGTCGGCGTCGCTCCGGCCGGCGCGAACGAGCGCCTGTTCAAGCCTCGCGATGCGGGCCTGCGTCCGTCCGCATTCCGGGGCGCGCGCGCCGCCGAGGGAAGGGTCTGTCTCCGAACAGCCTGCGGCATAATAATAGGAGGTCAGCCGGTCGATCTGATCCGCGAGCCGTTGCGTCGCCGCGCCGGCGCCGGCGCGATCGAGCGCGGCGAGTTCGGCGCGCGCCGCCTGGCACGCGTTCGACTGCGCCATCGCGTTCTGGCCGGCGCCAGCCGCGAGCGCGATGAGCAGCGTGAGTCTTGTGATCGCAGGAGCGAGCAAGGCGCGATCCAGTCCAGTCGGCGCGGCGGAAACGCCGGCGCGGAGCGAATCCAAGCGGCCGGACCGTTAAGAGTCCCTTAACCTGGCCGGCGGCGCGGCCGGGTCCTGTTTGCCGCCCTTCGCCTGTTCGCGCTTGATCTCGTCGAGCAGCGCGCGCGACCGCCGCGTCAGGGTCGCGACAGCGTCGTTCACGGCGGCTCGCTCGACGTCGTTCAGGCCTTCGACCAGGCGCACCTCATAGGACAGCGCCAGCGGCGCGATGCCCTCATAAATTGCGCGGCCTTCCGCCGTGAGCGAGAGAAACGCCTCGCGCAGGTCGTCCTTGTTGATCTCCCGCCGGACGACGCCGCGGCTGATCAGATCGCCGACAGCGCGCGAGACCTTCGTCTTGTGCATATGGCTGTGGGCGCCGATGGCGTGGGCGGTGAGTTTCACATGCTCGCCGAGCGTCGCGACGATGCGCCATTCGGGAATGGAGACGCCGAACTGCCGCGAATAGAGGCGCGCGACACCATCGCTGGTCAGCGCCGCCAGCACGTTGAGCCGATAGGGCAGGAAACGGTCAAGCTCCAGGCGCGGAGTGGAAGGATCGGCTGGTGCGGGTCGGGCGGTCGCCATGAACGCTCAGAATCAAATAGTTGCAAACGCAACCATTTCAGGCGGGCGCGACTCCGTCAAGGGGAGGCGCGGACAGTGTCCGCGCCTCGGCTGGATCAGGCGCGGCCCTTCGTCCGAACCATGAAATTATCGAACGAAAAATCGCCGATCTGCCACCACAGCAGGCTCTCGCCGCGGAAGCTGTTGTAGCTGTCGAGCGCCTTTTTGAAATTCTCGTTCTTTTCGGCCATCTCGGCGTAAAGCTCGTTCGCCGCTTTCAGGGACGTCTCCATGAGCGGCATCGAGAAGGCGCGCAACTCCGCGCCCTGGCCGATCATGCGTCGCAGGGCGGCCGGATTGAGCGCGTCGAAGCGGCTGATCATGTTGTTGTTGGCCAGCTCCGCGCAGGCCTGGAAAATCGCCTGATAGTGCTTCGGCAGCTTGTTCCAGGCGTCGAGGCCGACGACGACATGCATCATCGCGCCGCCTTCCCACCAGCCGGGATAATAGTAGTATTTCGCGACGCGATGCAGGCCGAGCTTTTCATCGTCGGCCGGCACGGTGAACTCGGCGGCATCGATGGTGCCGCGCTCGAGCGCCGGATAGAGATCGCCGGGCGCGATGTTCTGTGGCACGACGCCGAGCTTCGCGAGAACCTGGCCGCCCAGGCCGCCGATGCGGAATTTCAGCCCCTTCAGGTCGTCGACGCTGTTGATCTCCTTCCGGAAGAAGCCGCCCATCTGCGTGCCGGAATTGCCGGCCGGAAAGCCGATGGCGTTGAACTTCGCGAGCGAGGCGTTGATGATTTCCGCGCCGCCGCCATGATGCCACCACGCATGCTGCTGGCGCGCATTGAGGCCGAACGGCGTGCCCGTGCCGAAAGCGAGAACCGGGTCTTTGCCGGTATAGAAGTAGACCGGCGTCTGCGCGCATTCCACGGAGCCGGACTGAACCACGTCGAGCGCCTGCAGGCCCGGAGCGATCTCGCCGGCCGCGAAGCTCTGGATCTGGAACCTGCCGTCGGTCGCTTCGCCGACCGCTTTGGCCAGCACGAGAGCCGCGCCGTAGATCACGTCGAGCTGTTTCGGGAAGCTGGAGGTCATGCGCCATTTGACCTCCGGCATCGACTGCGCGATCGCCGGCGCCGCGACGGCCGTGGTTGCGGCTGCGGCCGCTCCCGAGGCGGCGAGAAGCTTGCGGCGGCTGACGCCGGACGTTTTTTGGCTCATGGGGTTTCCTCGCAAATTTCGTCTTCCTGAAACATATTTGCGAACGCCGCGATAGGGGCGTCCGTGTCAGAGAACGGTGCGCACGTCCCAGAGCTCGGGGAAAAAGGAGCGGTCGAGCGCCGTCTTGAGATAGCCGACGCCGGACGATCCGCCGGTGCCGGGCTTGAAGCCGATGATGCGCTGCACGGTCTTGGCGTGCCGGAAGCGCCACTGCTGGAACCAGTCCTCGATGTCGACGAGCTCCTCCGCCAGTTCGTAAAGGTCGAAATAGTGTTCCGAGGCGCGATAGACGTCGGCCCAGATGTCGCGGATGCGCGGATCGAACGGCCGCACGGCCGAGAAGTCGCGATCGAGCGCCTCGGCGGGAACCGGAAGCCCGCGTCGCGCCAGCAGAAGGAGCGTCTCGTCATAGATGCTGGGCGCGCGCAGCGCCTCGTCCAGCATGGCGTGCACCGCGGCGTCGTGCCGATGAGGCAAGAGCATCTTCGCGTCTTTGGCGCCTAGCAGGAACTCGACGAGCCGGTACTGGTAGGACTGGAAGCCGGACGCCTGCCCGAGCGAGCCGCGGAATTTCAGATAGTCCGCCGGCGTCATCGTGGAGAGAACGTCCCAAGCCTGGATGAGCTGCTCCTGGATGCGCGTCACCCGCGCCATCGCCTTGAAGGCGAAAGACAGGTCGTCGCGCCGGATCGCCTGGATCGCGGCGTTGAGTTCGTGCGCCGTGAGCTTCAGCCACAGCTCCTGCACGTGATGCACGATGATGAAGAGCGGTTCGTCATGCTCGCCGCTCACCGGCTTCTGCGCCGCGAGCAGCGTCGGCAATTGCAGATAATCGCCATAGGTCATGCGATCCTTGAGATCGAGATGCATGCCCTCTTCGATGCGGCTGTTCTCGGTCATCTGATCCTCGCCACGGGCTTCACAGGGGCCGTTCTCCAAGCCTAAAATAGCGCATGGCGCGCGGATGCGCGACAGCCCAGCGGAGAGACATGCAATGACGCCGCCGCTTCTGCCGCAACGCATCGCGGACGGCTTCTCGATGTTCCGCGCGATGACCGGCGACCGCATCCATGTCGCCGCTCACAGCCATCACTGGTGGCCGGACGTGTCGCGCGAGGCGCAGATCGCCGCATGGGACGATGCGGCGCGGCTCGTCGACGACAAGTGGGAGCATGCGCTCGGGGACGTGTGGAGCGCGGTGAAGCGCCGCATCGCTGCGATCCTGTCTCTTCCCGATCCCGAGACGCTCGTCCCGGCGCCGAACACGCACGAGCTGATCAATCGTCTGCTGTCCTGCTTTCCGGCTGATCGGCCGGCGAAAGTCATCGCGACCGATGGCGAGTTCCATTCTTTCCGGCGACAGAGCGCGCGTCTGGTCGAGGACGGCGCGCTGGCGCTGACGCTGGTTTCGGCGGAGCCGCATCATTCGCTCGCCGATCGCCTCATCGCGGCTGTGCGCGCAGAGCCCGATGTCGACATGGTTTTCTTCAGCCAGGTGTTGTTCAACTCCGGCTTCGCGCTGGTCGATCTCGACGCCATCGTCGATGCGGTCGCCGCGCCGGGTCGCTTCATCGTGATCGACGGCTATCACGGCTTCCTCGCGCGCCCGACGGATTTGTCGCGCATCGCCGATCGCGCTTTCTATATCGCCGGCGGCTACAAATACGCGATGTCCGGCGAGGGCGCCTGTTTCATGCATGCCCCGCCGGGCTTCGGACCGCGTCCGCGCAACACCGGCTGGTATGCGAGCTTCGGCGCGCTGAGCGAGACGCAGAGCGGCGTGCCATACGCGTCCGACGGCTGGCGTTTCATGGGCGCCACCTTCGATCCTTCCGGGCTCTATCGCATGCGCGCCGCGCTTGACTGGCTGGCGGCGGAAGGCGTCTCCGCGGCGATGCTCCACGCGCACGCCATCGCGCTGCAGGAGCGCTTTCTCGACGCGCTGTCGCCGCGTCCGGTCGGTCCTTTCGAGGAGGAGCAGCTCGTGACGCCGCGCGCCGAAACGGCGCGCGGAAATTTCCTCACCTTCGAACATCCCGACGCCGGCGCCTGGCGCCGCCGGCTGCATGACATCGGAATCGTCGCCGACGTTCGCGGCGATCGCCTGCGTCTCGGTTTCGGCGCCTATCATACAGTCGATGACATTGACCGCCTCGTTGCGCGGCTCAAGGCGCGCTGGCGCGTCTGACGCCTCGACCCGGAGCGTTGGGTCGGCTAACGATGGCGCTCCCGTTCGAGGTAGCGCTGCATGAAACTTGCGTCTCTGAAAGTTGGTCGCGACGGTCGCCTGGTCGTCGTCTCGCGCGATCTGACGCGCGCCGTCGAGGCGGTAGGCGTCGCGCCGACATTGCAGGCCGCGCTTGACGACTGGACGCACGCGGCGCCGCGCCGTGCCGATCTCGCGCATCAGCTCGAGATCAATTCGGTGCCGTCCTTTCGGTTTCACGAGCATGATTGCGCATCGCCTCTTCCGCGCGCCTATCAGTGGATCGACTCCTCCGCCTACCCCAGCCATCTCGAGATCGGACGCAAGGCGCGCAACATCCCGACGCCCGCGTCGTTTTTCGACGAGCCGCCGGCGCGCCAGGGCGGCTCGGACGCTTTCATCGGGCCGCGCGATCCGATGCGCTTCGCCGATGAAAAGTACGGAATCGATTTCGAAGCCGAGATCGCGATCATCACCGGCGACGTGCCGGTGGGCATAGGGCAGGTCGCTGCGCGCGACTGCATCAAGCTCATCCTTCTCGCCAATGACGTTTCGCTTCGCAATCTGCAGCCGGCCGAGCGCGAGAAGGGGCTGGGGGCCTTTCAGTCCAAGCCGCCTTGCGCTTTTTCGCCCGTCGTCGTTACGCCGGATGAACTGGGCGCGGCCTGGGATGGCGCGAAGCTCTCGCTGCCTGTCCTGTCGACGGTGAACGGGCGCGCCTTCGGGCGTCCTGACGCCGGGCGCGACATGGCGTTCGACCTGCCGCGGCTTGTCGCCCATGCGGCGCGAACGCGGCCGCTTGGCGCGGGAACCATCATCGGCGCAGGCGTGGTTTCGAATCGTGGCGAGGATGGCGGCTTCGGCCGGCCGGTCGGCGAGGGCGGGCTGGGGTTTTCCTGCATTTCCGAACAGCGCAGCGCCGAGATGCTGCGTTACGGCGAGCCGCGCACGCCGTTCCTGAAATTCGGCGACGTCGTGCGCATCGAGATGAAGGACGCGAAGGGGCATTCGATCTTCGGCGCGATCGAGCACAGGGTGGAGAGATTGGGTGGCGAGTGAGGTCGCGCGACGCGAGTCGCGTGAGATGAAATTTACGCGATCCGCGGCGTGCGCGGCCGCCGTCCTTTGATTTTTCGCCTGCGCTGCCTCGTTCTGGCGCGCGCCGGAAGCCTGAAGGAGGTCCTTCACAAGGAAGACGCTCCGTCGCTTTAGGATAATATTCAAAGACGGAGAATCCGCCGTCGCCACGCTTGCCCGGGACGACATGCTTTTCCTCACAACGCGCATCGTCGGGGGAAAATCGCCTGTCCGTTTTTACGGAAATTCGTTCGACAAACAGAACGAATGAATTATAAGCGCTTCGTCTTTCGATGAGGTCTGCCCGTGAGCTCGCCAAACCCGGCCCGAAAATACCGTCTCGCCACCGAAATGGTCCATGGCGGTGCGACCCGCTCTGCCTGGGGAGAGACGTCCGAAGCGCTGATCCTGACGTCGGGGTTCGTCTATGATCGGGCCGAGACAGCCGAGGCCCGCTTCAAGAACGAGGAGCCGGGTTTCCAGTACAGCCGCTTCGGCAATCCGACGGTCTCGATGTTCGAGGAGCGCATGGCGCTGCTGGAAGGCGCGCCGGCCGCGCGCGCCATGGCGACCGGAATGGCCGCCGTTTTCGCGGCGCTGTTTTGCCAGCTCCGCGCCGGCGATCATGTCGTGGCGGCGCGCGCGATGTTCGGCTCCTGTCGCTTCATCGTCGAGGATCTGCTGCCGCGCTATGGAATTCAGTCAACCCTCGTCGACGGCAAGAATATCGACGCATGGCGCGCCGCGCTGAAGCCCAACACGAAAATTCTGTTCTTCGAGACGCCGTCCAACCCGACCCTGGAGCTCGTGGATGTGGCGGCTGTCGCATCGCTGGCGCGCGAGATCGATGCGCGCGTCGTTGTGGACAATGTCTTCGCGACTCCTTTCGGCCAGCGGCCGATGGAGCTTGGCGCCGACGTCGTCGTCTATTCCGCGACGAAGCACATCGACGGGCAGGGGCGCTGTCTCGGCGGCGTCGTGCTCGGGCGGGAGAAGTTCATCATCGACGAACTGCTGCCTTTCATCCGCAACACAGGGCCCTCGCTTTCGCCTTTCAACGCATGGGTGCTGTTGAAAGGGCTTGAAACCTTTCCGATCCGCGTCGAGCAGCAGGCGCGCAGCGCGGCGCGCCTCGCGGACGCGATCGCCGGAATGCCGCGCATTTCCCGCGTCATCTATCCCGGCCGCGCTGATTTCGCCCAGGCCGAACTGGCCGCGCGCCAGATGAGGAACAAGGGAACGCTGGTCGCCTTCGACATCGACGCCGACAAGGCCGGCTGCTTCCGTTTCATGAATGCGCTGCGGATCGTGAAGATCTCCAACAATCTCGGCGATGCGAAGTCGCTCGTCACCCATCCCGCGACAACGACGCATTTCCGCCTCACGCCGGAGGCGCGCGCCGAGCTGGGAATCGGCGGCGGCACGGTTCGGCTCTCTGTCGGGCTTGAGGATGTGGATGATCTCGTCGAGGATGTCGCGAATGCGCTGACGGCCATCTGAGGCCCGCGGAAACGCGCCGCTCTGGCGCCGGCGCGATCGCCCGCTGGAAAAGGAGCCGCCATGTTCAGCCACATCGTCATCGGCAGCGACGATCTCGATCGCTCCAAGGCGTTTTACGACGCGCTTCTGCCGCTCCTCGGCCTGTCCTGCATCGCTGACGAACGCAGCCAGGGTCTGTTCGGCTACGCCGCCGACCCGCAGGCGACGCCGCAATTCTGGATCATGAAACCCATCAATGGCGCCGCGGCGTCGGTCGGCAATGGCGGCACGGTCGCCATCAACGCGCCGAATCGCGCGCTGGTCGACGCCTTCCACCGCACGGCGCTGGCGCAGGGCGCGACGGACGAAGGCGCGCCTGGCCTGCGTCCGCACTACCATCCCGATTATTATGGCGCTTATCTGCGCGATCCGGACGGCCACAAGATCTGCATCGTTTGCCATTTGCCGGAGTGACGCCGGCCGGGCTAGATCAGCGCGCTGAGCGGTGGCGAGGAGCGGCGCGCCCATGATCGACATGCTGGCCTGCGTTGAGACGAATGATTTCCAGCTTGAGGCGCTGCGCCGCGTGTCGCTGGCGCTGCTGGCGCTGGCGCTCGCGGTCTTCGTTCTCATGCGGGTATGGGGCCGGCGGCGCTTCGGCCACGCCTCGCCGACCATCATCGAGAACTGCCACAAGGGCTACGCCTGGTCCGACATCGACAGGGTCTACCTCGCCGCCGGTCCCGCGAAGCTGGCGCTCTATCGCTCGCGCCAGCTTCTGTTCGATCGCGTCTTCGCGCTGATCTATGGCGTCGCCGCCACGGTGACCGGCGCCTGGGTCTATTCGGACGGTTGCCGCGGCCTTGGCGAGCGCTGGTTCGCGCTCTCGCTGATCGTCATCGGCCTGCTCGCCATGGTGTTCGACTGGCTGGAGGGAAGCGCGCTGAAACGCATCGCCGCCGGCTGGGAGAGGGCGCACAAGTCGGGCGGGGAACTCGAACAGCAGCTTGCGCTCACCGCCTCGCGGCGCACGGTGATCAAGTTCTGGCTGTTCCTCGTGGCGCTGCTTCAGGCCTTCTGGTTCCACGCGACGGCTCTCTTTCCCACCTGGGATCTCACGCTCGCGCTGTTCTGCGGTCTCGCGGCGGGAATTTTCCTCGGCAAGCCGAATCCCGACCTGCGGGTCGTCAACGAGCCGGACGCGACGACGGAGGCGCCGCCGCAAGCGGCCGCGCCGGCGGCGTGAGCGCGCGGACGGCCTTGAAGCCGCCATGTGCGGCGCCCATCTGCTGGCCGCGCCCTTCGCGCGCGGGAGACCGATGACGATGCTGAACCTTGTGCGCGCCGCCGCAGCCTGCGCGGCGCTGCTCGGCCTCGCCGACGCCAGCGCCGCGCAGGAGCCTGATCTGATCTTCAAGAAGTCGACGGTGTGGAAATTCCTGACGCCGGACGACAAACTCGCGGTCTATGGCGTCGATGACCCGGCGGTGGAGGGCGTCGCCTGCCACTATACGACGCCGGAGCGCGGCGGCTTCAAGGGCATGGTCGGCGTGGCGGAGGAGGTGTCCGACATCTCGCTGTCCTGCCGGCAGGTCGGGCCGATCAGGTTCAAGGAGAAGTTCGAGCAGGGCGCGGTGATGATGCGCCAGTCGCGCTCGCTCATCTTCAAGAAGATGCAGATCGTGCGCGGCTGCGACGTGAAGCGCAACGTGCTCGTCTATCTGGTCTATAGCGACAGGCTGATCGACGGATCGCCCAAGAACTCGACCTCCTCGGTGCCGATCATGCCCTGGGGGACGTCGGGCGAGACGCCGAAATGCGCCGACTGGCTGAGCGGCTGAGCGTTCAGCCGTCGCAGTCGACCGTCACCGTCGGCGAGGACTGGACCACCGGCTGCGCCGCCGGACGGCCGACAGAGCCGGTGATCTCGGTCGAGTCGCTGCGGCCGAACGTCCGCGCCTTCGCAAAACCCTTCGAGGCGCACCAGGCGTCGGCCACCATGCGGCCGCAGGCCGACCCCGGCCCGTCGGCGAGGCAGTCGCCGAGACCGTAGCCGTCATGTTCCGGCAGGAGAAAGGTGCGCTCGCTGTCGGCGGCGGGGGCGGCGCCGACCCAGAAAGCTCCGAGGACGGCGGCGACGAGGGCGGCGGAGGACAGGCGGGCGAGGGACATCAGAGGTGACGGGAAGGAAAAGCGGTTGGATTATCAGGCGCCAAGTCGGTTAACGAAGACTTGCGGCCGCGCCCGGCGAGACGGCTGACGCCGTCGTTTTGCTCGATTCGGTTAAGGCATGGTTAGCCTTTGGCGGACCGCCCGGCCATGCGCGCCGGCGCAACTCCGCTTGACGCCGCCGCATGGCGCGCGCATAGCAGCCGCCATGACGACCGGGCTCATTCGCCTCATTTCCATTATTTGCTGCTAGCGCACATCGCTGGCCTGTCGTCGTTCGTCCTGAAACCCTCATGAACCGGCGCCCGGCCAGCGGCAGGGACGGATATTCATGGCCACGCTCAGGCTTCACAACACGCTGACCCGGACGAAGGAGGAGTTCCGCCCCCTCGATCCGACGAATGTCCGCATGTATGTCTGCGGCCCCACCGTCTATGACTACGCCCATATCGGCAACGCCCGGCCGGTGATCGTCTTCGACGTCCTGTTCCGGCTGCTACGCCACCTCTATGGCGCCGACCACGTCACCTACGTCCGCAACATCACGGACGTCGACGACAAGATCAACGCGCGCGCTTTCGAGCGCTGGACGAGAAAGCGCCCTCTGACGCAGGAAATACGCGCGCTGACCGACGGCACGCTGGCGCAGTTCCACAAGGATGTCGATGCGCTCGGCGCGCTGCGCCCGACGCACGAGCCGCGCGCCACCGATTTCGTCGCCAATGGCGCTGAGCCGACCGACATGGTCCGCATCATCGCGCGGCTGATCGAGCGCGGCCACGCCTATGAGGCGGAAGGGCATGTGCTTTTTCACGTGCCGTCGATGCCGGATTACGGAAAGCTGTCGCGCCGCAACCATGACGACATGATCGCCGGCGCGCGCGTCGATGTCGCGCCCTACAAGCGCGACCCGATGGATTTTGTTTTATGGAAGCCGTCGAATCCCGAAACCGAGCCGGGCTGGGAGTCGCCCTGGGGTTATGGCCGCCCCGGCTGGCATATCGAATGCTCGGCCATGTCCGGCGCGCTGCTTGGCGAGACGTTCGACATTCATGCGGGCGGCCTCGACCTCATCTTCCCGCATCATGAAAATGAAATCGCGCAGACCTGCTGCGCTTTCGGCGTCGAGGCGATGGCGAGCGTCTGGCTGCACAACGGCTTCCTGCAGGTGGAAGGCGAGAAGATGTCGAAGTCGCTCGGCAACTTCGTCACCATCAACGAGCTGCTGACGACCGATAAGTTCGGCGGTCGCTCATGGCCGGGCGAGGTGCTGCGCCTCGCGATGCTGAAGACGCATTACCGCCAGCCGATTGATTGGACGGTGAGGGCGCTGGAGGAGGCGGAGAAGGAGCTCCGATCTCTTTATCGCATTCTTGCGGCTCACCCCCCAATGCCTTCTGAACCGGATGTAGAGTTTTTAGGGTTGCTATCGGACGACCTCAACACACATGCGGCGCTTACACGAATTCGCCAACTGGCAGCAAATTCAGCGAACTCGTCCTCTCCTTTTGCAGTTACGTCTCTGTTGAAATCATCAGGAGCACTCCTCGGCCTTTTGCAAGATCCAAAGCTAGGCGAGGCCTTGAAAGAGCCTGTCGGTACCGGAAGCTACGATCCCGAAATTATCGAAGCCTTCGTCGAAGCACGCCTTGCCGCCCGCGTCGCGAAAAACTGGGCCGAATCCGATCGCATCCGCGACGAACTCCTCGCGATGGGGATCGCCTTGAGAGACAACAAGGACGGAACGACGACATGGGATGTGAAGCGATGACGCGTTTCGCCTCGCCATCTTTCCAGTCGTCATGGCCGGATTTATTCCGGTCATCCATGTCTGGTTGTTCGCCTGAAAAGAAAGGCGGGCGCGCGCGGCGCAAGACAGCGCGTGACGCCGTCACGATAGCGCGCCCCTCCGTCCCCGGCTCCATGCAGCGCGGCGCAGCCGAAGTGGAATGGAAGCCGGGGCCCAGCGTGAAAAACCAGCGCCGCAGGCGCGCTTCTCTCATTCCAGAACGCGGTCGCCGCCCATGACCATCACTCTTCGCCCCTATCTCCCGTCCGACGCGAAAGCGCTCATCGACATCTTTCTCTCCAGCGTCGAGGAACTGACCGCCGACGATTACAGCGAGGAGCAGCGCGAGGCCTGGATGAGCGCCGCCGCCGACGAGGACGCCTTCGTCAAGCGCGTGACGCAGAATCTGACGCTCATCGCCACGGTCGACGGCGAGCCGGCCGCCTTCGCCTCGCTGAAGGACAACGAGCATGTGGAATTCCTCTATGTGCATCCCGGGAGCGTTGGACAGGGGCTCGCCACCCATCTGTTCGACGCCCTGGAGAAGCTGGCGCGCAACCGCGGCGCCAAGAAAATGACGGTCGATGCGAGCGACACCGCCCTTCCGTTCTTCGAGCATCGCGGCTTCGTCATGAAGCAGCGCAACTCGGTGCATCGCGCCGGCGAGTGGCTCGCCAACACCAGCATGGAGAAAACGCTGACGGCGGAAGCGCCGGAACGGCGGCCGCAATGACGAAAGAGCGCCTTTATCTCTTCGACACGACGCTGCGCGACGGCGCGCAGACGGCGGGCGTCGATTTCTCGCTTGACGACAAGCTCGCGGTCGCGGCGCTGCTCGATGAGATCGGTCTCGATTATATCGAGGGCGGCTATCCCGGCGCCAATCCGATGGATACGGCCCTGTTCGCCGAGCAACGCGGCGTGAAGGCGCGCTGGACGGCGTTCGGCATGACCGCGCGTCCCGGTCGTTCAGCCGCGAACGATCCCGGCGTCGCCCTGCTGCTGGATGCGCGGGCGGATGCGATCTGCTTCGTCGCGAAAGCATGGGACTACCATGTCGAGGTCGCGCTCGGCGCGACGCTCGATGAAAACCTCGCCTCGATCCGCGACAGCGTCGCCGCCTCCGTTGCGAAGGGCCGCGAGACGATGGTCGATTGCGAGCATTTCTTCGACGGCTACAAGCGCAACCGCGACTACGCGCTAAGATGCGCCAAGGCGGCTTATGACGCGGGCGCCCGCTGGATCGTGCTCTGCGACACCAATGGCGGCACGTTGCCTGACGAGGTGGAGCGCATCGTGCGCGATGTCGCGACCGTCGTTCCCGGCGACCGTCTCGGCGTTCACGCCCATGACGATTCGGGCTGCGCCGTCGCCAATTCCCTCGCCGCGATCCGCGCCGGCGCCCGCCAGGTTCAGGGAACGCTGAACGGTCTCGGCGAGCGCTGCGGCAACGCCAATCTTGTCACCCTGATCGGCGCGCTGAAGCTGAAGAAGGAACTCAATGACGCGTTCGAGATCGGCGTCAGCGACGCCGCGCTGAAGGAGTTGACGCGCGTGTCGCGCGCGCTCGATGAAATTCTGAATCGCTCTCCGAACCGTTACGCGCCCTATGTCGGCGCCAACGCCTACGTCACCAAGACCGGCATTCACGCCTCCGCGATGGCGAAGGACCCGGCGACCTATGAGCATGCGCCGCCGGAGGCGACCGGCAATGCGCGCCGTGTGCTCGTCTCGGACCAGGCGGGGAAATCGAACGTGCTCGCTGAGCTCGAGCGCATCGGCGTGACGCTGGCGAAGGACGATCCGCGCGTTTCGCGCCTGCTCGACGAAGTGAAGGAGAAGGAGGCGCAGGGCTACGCCTATGAGGGCGCTGATGCGTCCTTCTATCTGCTGGCGCGGCGCGCGCTCGGCGAAAGTCCGAATTTTTTCGAGGTCGAGCGTTTCATGGTCAATGTCGAGCGCCGCTACAATGCGGTCGGCGAGCTGGTGACCTTTTCAGAGGCGACCGTGAAGGTGAGGGTGGGCGGCGAGACGCTGATCTCGGCGGCGGAGGGCAGCGGCCCCGTGAACGCGCTTGATCTTGCGCTGCGCAAGGATCTTGGAAAATACCAGACCCTGATCGCCGGCATGAGCCTCGCCGATTTCAAGGTGCGTATTTTTCAGGGCGGATCGGACGCCGCGACGCGCGTGCTCGTCGAGAGCGTCGACGAGACGGGCGAACGTTGGACGACTGTCGGCGTCTCGCCGAACATCATCGACGCCTCGTTTCAGGCGCTGGTGGATTCGATCAACTACAAGCTGATGCGCGCCGGCGCGAAGGTGTGAGCGGACCAGGTTCCGCGCGCTTGCGGCGCGCGGTAACTCTTCGCTCGGAGAAGCGAATTACTCGCTCAGGCGCAGCTTCGTGTCCTTGCAGAGATCATGCCCGTCGCTCTCCACCACGGATTCGTCGGCGAAGGCGCCGCGCACGTCGAACACGCAGCCCTTCTTGCCCTTGATCGAAATCTTCGCGGATTTTCCCGGCGCAAGCGGCTTGCCGAGCGTCGCCACGACGACGGGCGGATTGTCGGCGGTGCTGATCTGCAATTCCTGCAGCGGCTCCGTGCGCGCGTTCGTGATCGTCACTGAGGCGGCGTTCTTCGCCGCCGCGGCGCGCCGCGGCTTGGGCTTCGCCTGAGGCTGCTCCTGCGCGGCCGGCGCGGGCGCTGCGGGCGCCTGAGCCTCGGCCGCCATCGTCGCGGCGAACAGCAGCGCAAAAGACGCTGACGCTGTGGCGAAAATCTTCATGGTCCGTCCCCTCTCCACAGGCGCAGACCCTCCCGCCCGCGCGCATTCTGATTCGACGTCTCTGCTAACATTGCCCGCGACTCGTGGCGAGGGTTGGGCGATGGCGCGGGATCAGCCGGCGAGCTGCGCGCGCTCCGCCGCCGCGTGCAGCATGGGCAGGATGTCGACGACTTTTTCAGCGACGATCGGCTTCACCTCATTCTCGGCGCGGATGAATCCGGCCTCGCGCATGTGCGCGAACAGGGCCAGCAGCGGCCGCCAGAATCCCTTCACGTCGAGGATCAGGATCGGCTTCTTGTGCCGGCCGATCTGCGCCCATGTCATCTGCTCGGCGAGCTCCTCGAGCGTGCCGACGCCGCCGGGCAGCGTGACGAAAGCGTCGGCGCGGTCGAACATGGTCTGCTTGCGCTCATGCATGCCGGGCGTGATGACGAGTTCCGTGCATTCGTTGAGCTGCGCCTCGCGCTCGCGCAGGAAGCGGGGAATGACGCCGATCACCTCGCCGCCGGCGGCCAGCGCCGCGCGCGCGGCCTCGCCCATTAGCCCGGTTCCGCCGCCGCCATACACGAGCCGCACGCCGGCTTTCGCGACGGTCTCGCCGAATTCACGCGCCGCCGCCGCATAAGCCGGGTCCAGCCCCGCGCCCGAGCCGCAATAGAGGCAAACCGATCGAATCATCTGAGTCATGTCCCAGCTTAAAACGGATTTGCGAAGATATGGGGACGGGGAGGCTCCTCAATTCAGGAGGCGCCCTTGATTGGAGCGCCTCAAAACGGGCATGAGAGCCGCCCGGCGTCCTGACCTGACGCTGTTTCTCATGCGGCGGGCCGTCTCCGCCAGGATTGTCGCCATGTCCGTCGCCTTGCCCGGGAACGACCAGCGCCGCCCCGCGGCGGGGGGCTTCCTGTCCACCTTCCGGGGACTGTGGCCCTATCTCTGGCCGGCCGATCGCCGTGACCTGCAGACGCGGGTGCTGCTGGCCTTCGCGCTGCTGGTGCTCGGCCGGGTGATGCTGATGGGCATCCCCTACGCGCTGAAATGGGTGACGGACGCGCTGGCGAGCGCAGGCGGCTCGGCCGGTCTCGCGGCCCTGTGGCCCTGGCTCGCCGCCGCGCCGCTGGCGCTGACGCTGATCTATGGGCTGGCGCGCATCGCGTCCGCCGCGCTGATCCAGCTTCGGGATGCGGTTTTCGCGCCGGTCTTCATGCACGCGGTGCGGCGGCTTGCGCTCGAGACCTTCGCGCATCTGCACCGGCTTTCCCTGCGTTTTCATCTCGAGCGCAAGACCGGCGGACTGACGCGCGTTCTCGAGCGCGGCCGCAATGGCATCGAGGAGATGGTGCGTCTGGGCCTCAACCAGCTCGTGCCTGTCATCGTCGAGATGGCGCTGCTGATCGCCATCCTGCTCTGGCAGTTCGAGTGGCGCTATGTGGTCATCCTCGTCGCGATGGTCGCGGTCTACATGCTGTTCACCGTGAAGGCGACGGAGTGGCGCATCGCCATCCGGCGCTCGATGAACGAGAGCGACAGCGAGGCCAACACGAAGGCCATCGACTCCCTGCTGAATTTCGAGACGGTGAAATATTTCAGCGCCGAGCGGCGTGAGACCGAGCGCTATGACAAGTCTGTCGAGCGTTACGAGCGCAACAGCGTAAAGGCTTACCAGTCGCTCGCTTTCCTCAACTTCGGCCAGGCTATCATTTTCTCGATCGGGCTCATGCTGTCGATGGCGCTCTGCGTGCAGGCCATCCGCGCCGGCCGCAACACCGTCGGCGATTTCATTCTCATCAACGCGCTGCTGCTGCAGCTTTATCAGCCGCTCAATTTCATGGGCACGCTATATCGCGAGATCAAGCAGGCGGCGGTCGACATCGAGGAGATGTTCGAGCTTCTGCACCGCAATCCCGAGATTGAGGATAAGCCCGGCGCGCCTGATCTGCACGTCGCGGCGGGCGCGCTGCGTTTCGAGGACGTGCGCTTCGCCTACACGCCGGAGCGGCCGATCCTCAAGGGCGTGTCGTTTGAGGTTCCCGCCGGCAGGACAGTGGCTATCGTCGGCCCGTCCGGCGCGGGCAAGTCGACCGTATCGCGGCTGCTGTTCCGGTTCTACGAGCCTCAGGCTGGCCGCATCACGATCGACGGGCAGGACATCGCGAACGTCACGCAACTGTCGCTCCGCTCTGCGATCGGCATGGTGCCGCAGGACACTGTGCTGTTCAACGACACGATCCGCTACAACATCCGTTACGGGCGCTGGGACGCGACAGACGCGGAGGTGGAGGAGGCGGCGCGCCTGGCGCAGATCGACAGCTTCATCCGCGGGCTGCCGGAAGGGTATGACACCTCCGTCGGCGAGCGCGGGCTGAAGCTCTCCGGCGGCGAGAAGCAGCGCGTCGCGATCGCGCGCACGATCCTGAAAGGCCCGCCGATCCTCGTGCTCGATGAGGCGACATCCGCGCTCGACAGCTTCACCGAGCGCGAGATTCAGGCAGCGCTCGATCGGGTGTCGCAGGGACGGACGACTGTCGTCATCGCCCATCGCCTGTCGACGGTCGTCAACGCCCATGAGATCATCGTGCTCGACAAGGGCGTCATCGTGGAACGGGGCCCGCATCAGCGGCTGCTCGCGCAGGACGGCGTCTATGCGGCGCTGTGGAACAGGCAGCGGCAGGTGGCGGAGGCCGAGGAGACCATCAAGCGCGCGAAGGACGAGGAGGGGCCGAGCGTGCGGGTGTCATTGACGGCCTGAGGCGGAGCCGCCACATCGTCGCCAAAGAGAGGACTTCAATGTCGATCATCAGCTCCATCAACCGCCAGATCGTTCCGATCCATCGCGAGGGCTATCTCTTCATTCTCGCCTTCGTCGTGGCCACCGTCGTGCTGTTCCTCATCTGGCAGCCGCTCGGCTGGATCGGGCTGATCCTCACGATCTGGTGCTGCTACTTCTTCCGCGATCCCGCCCGCGTCACGCCGCTGCGCGAGGGGCTGGTGATCTCTCCGGCGGACGGTCGCGTCTCCATGATCGCATCGGCCGTTCCGCCGCTGGAGCTTGGCCTTTCCACGACCCCGATGACGCGAGTCTCGATCTTCATGAACGTCTTCGACTGCCATGTGAACCGCTCGCCGGTCGCTGGCCGCATCGCGAAGATCGTTTACAGGCCCGGCCTTTTTCTCAACGCCGATCTCGACAAGGCGTCGGACGACAATGAGCGCTCCTCGCTGATCATCGAGAGCGGCGGCGAGCGTTATGGCGTGGTGCAGATCGCCGGACTGATCGCGCGCCGCATCGTGTCATTCGCGCATGAGGGAGACATGACCTCGGCCGGCGAGCGCTTCGGCCTCATCCGGTTCGGCTCCCGCGTCGATGTGTATCTGCCGGAAGGCGTCCAGCCTCTCGTCGGTCTCGGCCAGACCTGCATCGCCGGCGAAACCGTCATAGCCGATGCGCGCGGAAACGATCCGGCCCGCTCCTACCGGACGCATTGAGGCGCCATTCTCGTCCCCGGCCGCCGCTCACGAAGATCGCGCCGGCGGCTCCGTCATATCTCCGTCCTCGTCCTCTTCCTCGACGACCGGAATCGCATAGGCGCCCTTGAGCCAGCGGTTGAGGTCGATGTCGGCGCAGCGTTTCGAGCAGAACGGCTTGTAGGCCGGATCGGCGGGCTTGCCGCAGATCGGGCAGGGGCGGGCGGCCGGAGGCGGTTTCGAGGTCTGGCTCATGACGCCTCCTTATGGCGCTGCGTCCGCCCAGCGCGCGTGAATCGGATAGCCTTCGCCGCCGAGCAGCGTCATCGTCTCGTAGAGCGGCAGTCCGACGACCGAGGAATAGGAGCCCACTACGGTTTGCGCGAACGCGCCGGCGAGCCCCTGGATCGCATAGCCGCCCGCCTTGCCGCTCCATTCCCCGGAGGCGAGATAGGCGGCGATCTCGGCGTGCGACAGCCGTTTGAAACGGACCCGCGTCTCGACCAGCCTTTCGCGCAGCTTGCCGGCGGGGGTCGCGAGGGCCAGGCCGGTGTAAACCCGGTGCGACCGGCCCGAGAGCAGCCGCAGGCATTCCGCCGCCTCGGCGGCGTCGCCGGCTTTCGGCAGGATGCGGCCGGCGGCCCAGACGACGGTGTCGGCGGCCAGAACGAAGCTGGTGGGCGGCGCTTTGGCGGCTGCGGCGGCGGCTTTCTCGCGCGCCAGCCTCGCGGCGAGGGCGCGGCCCTTTTCGCCCTTGCGCGGCGTCTCGTCGATGTCGGCGGGCTGTGTGGCGTCGGGTTTCAGCCCGATCTGCTCCAGCAGCGCGAATCGTCGCGGAGAGGCCGAAGCGAGGATGAGCGCGGGGCGCCGGGGCGCGGAAGAAGCCACGACGGCGCTCGGGCGCTTACTTGAAGCGATAGGTGATGCGGCCCTTGGTCAGGTCGTAGGGCGTCATCTCGACGAGCACCTTGTCGCCGGCGAGGACGCGAATCTTGTTTTTGCGCATTTTCCCCGCCGTGTGGGCGGTGATTTCATGATCGTTCTCCAGCTTTACGCGGAACATCGCGTTTGGCAGGAGTTCGGACACGGTGCCCGGAAATTCGAGAAGTTCCTCTTTGGACATGCGGTTCCTTGGGATTGGTTGCGGGAAGGCCGGTTCACTAACCGAATCCGGCGGATTTGGGAACTGCCGCGTCACGTCCTACATTGGACCCACCGGAGAACCCCATGCTGAACATCCGACTGGCGACCTATGAAGCCTCCAAACAGACGGCGGCGGCCTTCTGGTCCGCCTCCGCCAGCGCTCAGGCGGCGGGTGTGACCATCGCGCTTCGGTGGCCGATCCTGATGCAGGCGGCTTTCGATCCGTTCGCTTGGCCGGCGCGGCGGGAGGCGATGCGGGCCGTGACCGAGAAATGGGAAGCGGCGGTCGAAGGGTCAATGGCCGCCTGGGCGGCCTCCGCCTCGCTGGCGAGCGCCCTCGTTCTTTCGCCCGGCGACGCCCGCAAGTTGACGCACGGGCTCGCGGCCGTTTCCAGCGCCGCGATGCGGCCCGCGCGCAAGCGCGTGCGCGGCAACGCGCGCAGGCTTTCGCGCGGGTAGCGCCGGACGCGACAGGCGCGGTTTTCGTTTCCGATAGCGCTCCGCGGTGGAGTTCAGACGGAGACGCCCTCGTGCGCCGACGCGGTGGCCAGCGCGGCCTCATGCTCCGCCGCCAGCCGGCGGTAGCGCCGCAGGCCCCAGGGAATCGCCGCGAGATAGACCAGCGTCATGATCGTCAGCACCTGGAACGGGAAGCTCGCGAGCGTGACGAAGAAAACGACGATGATGATGAGCGACGGCAGCACCATCTCGCGCGGCACCTGCTGGCCGAACGTCTTCGCCGCATAGGTGGGCACGCGGCTGACCATCATCGCGCCGATGGCCAGCACATAGATGAGTTCGAGCGTCGGCAGGCCGACGAAGCGTGGCAGCCCCATGAGATAGAGATAGATCGGCAGCATCGCGCAGAGCGCGCCGGCGGGCGCCGGAATGCCCGTGAAGAAGTCCTTGGTGAAGGCCGGCTTGTCTGGATCATCAAGCATCACATTGAAGCGCGCGAGCCTGAGCGCCGTCGCCATGGCGAACAGCAGCACCGCGATCCAGCCGAGATTGCCGTATTCCTTGAACGAGAAGAAGAACAGCATCAGCGCCGGAACCACGCCGAAATTGACGAAGTCGCACAGCGAGTCGAGTTCGGCTCCGAATTTGGACGTGCCCTTGAGCATGCGCGCGACGCGGCCGTCGAGCGCGTCGAGGATCGCCGCGACCAGCACGGCGGCCACGGCGAGCTCCAGCTTGCCCTCGATCGACAGGCGCACCGCCGTAAGGCCCGAGCAGATCGCCAGAAGCGTGATCATGTTCGGGATCAAGATGCGGAACGGAACATGCGGGAAACGGCGCCGGCGTTCATCGCCTGCGGGCCCGGTCGGCGACTGCGGTTCGTCAATGCTCATGGCGGCCGGGAAACTAGGCGGCGCGGCCATCGCCGGCAAGCGCGCCTATCGGCGCCGCGCCATGGCGCGCAACGCCTCCGGCGTGGCGGGGTGGGCGCGGAAGGACGCCTCAATCGCGATCTCTGTAAGCGCGATGTCCGCGGGCGTTCCGAACACGGCGACGGCGCTGAAGAAAGCGAGGAAGCCTGCCTCGGTGCACAGCTGCATCGGCGTCGCGATTATCGGCGGGTCGCAACGCGGCCGCGGCCGGTCCCGTCGCGGGCGGCGGCTTCGTGCGTCGTCGCGGAGAAGGCTCTCTGGGTGGCGGAGAGCCTGCTCATCCTCGACGCAGGCTGGTTCGTCCCGGCCCAGCTCGGCGTGGCCGTCGTGCTGGCGCAGGCGCTGTTCGTTGGCGGGCTGACGGAACTGCAATGGTTCGCTCTGAGACAGCGCCCGGTCGCGGCGTGAGCGGAGGCGCCGGCCTGCCTCGCAGCGCCTGGGACGATGGAATTCGGAAGGGGGAATCGCCTGGGGCTGCGCGTCAGGAACTCTGGAGCCAAACATTCGCCGCCCCTCGACAAGCCGAACGCTCCCCCCTATACAGCCGGCCGTTCGCGGGCGGCTTTGATGCGCCGGCCGCCGGGCCCAGGTAGCTCAGTTGGTAGAGCATGCGACTGAAAATCGCAGTGTCGGTGGTTCGATTCCGCCCCTGGGCACCAATAATTTCAATGGGTTAGAGAGCATGTCAAACCTCCTTTTGTCTACACGGTCGCTCGTGTAGACAGCTTGCGTTCCTGTTTCTTCGCCAAAACGTTCATGCGAATGACCTTCGGCTCCATCTTGTCGGACATATCCGCGCTCTCTGAATAGAGCTGCGCCATCGCCAGCGTCTTCTGCCATCGGCGCACGGTGTCCAGATCGCACCGCCCTCGATCAGCCGAGTTCTGACCGTATGTCGCAGGCCATGGAATGTGAGGCCGTCGTCAACGTGTCCGTCGCGCTCAAGCTTCGCTATTCAATTGATGAAGGAAGCGTTGAAGCCGGAATTCGTCCAGGGTTTCCCGCGGCTCGTCGTGGCAATTGTGACGGCGTCGTTTTGTCCGCTGGCTTCAAGAAGCTTGGACAAATCAGGGTGGAGCGGGATTGATATCTGCTGGCCAGTCTTATCGGTTCGTTTCCATAGCCTGCCATCACGTATCGCGGTCCAGGTTACCGTCAGCGCGTCTCCCTTTCTGAGTCCGGTGAACATCGCCAGCGCAATCGGTGCTTTCAACTGGACCGGCGCCCGCTCAAGGATGACGCGACACTCTTCAGTCGTCTAGGGCCTATTGGCCACGGGAGCGCTTCGGGGACGACGGATACGCTTGAGGCCTTTCACCGGATTTACGGATAGCAGGCCGCGCTCCTTGCCATGTTCCGCTGCAACAGAAATCACGGCGAGCACATAGCTCGCTTGACGACGCCCGTGCTTCGTTCCGAGTTTATCCCGCAATGCGGCGACAAACGAAGAAGTTAGTCCGACGAGGGCATCTCATGCAGCGGCGCAATCAGATTGATGATGCGGAGATAGCCTTCGCGTGTCGCAGGCGCTAAATCGGTAAAGGCAACAGAGCGCCGATAAGACTCAAAAAGCGCGCCAAGAGTCCCAGGGACAGATCCTTTTGAGCGAACTCTCGCCTCAAGTGCGCCGAGCGCTTGAAAAAGCTCTGCAGTTCCGAATTCCGCTGTGATGCGCTTCCCGGTTGCGCGGTGGTAAGCATACCAACGCCCCTTGGATCGATAGCGTTTCAGCCCCTTGTTGCGCACCTTAGACATTCGTGTCGTCCAAGAGTCTCAACCAATCCCCCGCTTCCCTCGGACGAAACGTTTGCCCACTGATCCAGGCATCGATCGCGAGCTTATCAAACCTATCAAGACGCCGACTTTGGCCCAAGGACAAGGGAGGAATAGGACATATTCGATCAAAGGTTGCTACGCTCACGCCACAGTAAATCGCGGCTTGCTTTTTGGTCAACAAGCGAGGCAGCCCTTCAAATCGAATATGTTCCGCCGTGGCCAATGTGCGCTTCCTACATAAACGAGCGTCACAATCTGGGCCAAAAGGGCTCAGAAGAGCGACTCGAAGAGTAGCGCAATACCTGACGCCAACTGCTTTCCAAGAAAATCATACAAACTCTATATGATTGCGGCGCGGTCTTTGAAGTTACAAACAGCATTGAAGCGAGACTTTGGTGCGCCTTTGCTGCTCATCAGCAGGAGGCAGCGCCGATCAATCTTGCTTGGAGTAGATGGATTCTTGCGAGCCCATTCCGAGACAACGCCAATCTGCCCGCGGAAGCCTTTGTCACGCATTTTGCGCCAGAGCGCAGATGCATTTCGCGCGCCTTGCGCCCAGCAGCTATCGAGCCAAGGCAGCCAAGTCTCTAGTGTGGTTTGGCGAATACGGAACATATCGGAGCGCTGGCCGCGCAAGACGCTGCGGACAAGCTTGCGGCTGTACCCGATGCGTTTGACGACCTGCTTTATCGGTACTTCTCTGCAGTTCACGGTTGGGAAGTCGTCTGTTCGCGATCAGGCGGCAATATCACCGGGCGGCCGCGTTCGAGATCGCAGACGATCGTTCCGTATCTCTGGCCTCGCCGAAATGCGAAGTCATCAACGCCGATAACGACGAGCTCATTATGCTATTGTGCAATCCGCAGGCGCACAACGCGCAGCAAGGTATCATTGCTCACCGGCATCATGAGACGTTTGGCGAAGGCTGAAGCAGGCCTGCCGCCCAGCGCCAGGCCGAGATTATGCACGATCGTTTCAACTCGGCTGGTTCTCCGGCTGTAGCGAGCCAGCACCTGATCGCCAAATCGCTCGCAGAAGATGCGGCGGCCACACAGGACGGCGTCGCGCCAGAAGCGCCGGGCATGGACGATCAGTTGGACTTTGGCGCCCACTTATCGCCGAATCCGTCGGCCGACGAGCATAGCGACTCTGAATCCGGCTGCTTTGGCGTTCGCAACCCGGGCAAACTGCGTGAGGCGCACGCGAACGCAGCTGGATTTTGATTCGAGCGCCGTCGACGCATATCGCATCGACTGTAAAACCATCTGGCGCCAGGCTTGTACGTCGAAAGCGATTGCCCATCGTACTGATTTCCCCCCTGAATCAGCGAAGGTAGGCGCAAACATCAACAATTCTGAGTCAGACCCCTTATTGGATGAAAATCCGGGGTCTCAGTTCAGCGATCATTGACAGCGCGCCTATGCCAGCGTGTCGGAGGACCGTGCCTCGATCGGCCGATATCTCGACTTCTTCACCCCCCGGAGGTCTCATCACGACTTGGGACGCCGGACGCCCGACCAAACTTACTTCAACCCGTTGCCGCCAATCCCGGCGGCGGCATAACCAAGGTGAAAACCCTCTTGGCGACAGCGCCAAAACTGTCCAGATCAACCGACCCAGCTCTCCGGCGTGCAACTAGGCTGACCGTGACGCCTGCTTCCCGCGTCTGCGCCACCATTTCAAGCTTCTCCGGAACCGACCATAGGCGACGCCGCTTTGGCTCCGTCAGAACCTGGGCCTTTGGATAAGAAACACTCATAGACACGACATTACTCCCAACCCTTATTTTAAGGGTGAGACGTGTCCGGGGAGTTCGAGGGCCGTTTCACAACTTGCGTAATGCAACGTTGCGCAGACTTTCCTTTCGAGCCGGGCTGGTTGGGGATAATCGCTTTGCAGGTGATCTGATGGTGAGACTGTCCATCACGCGAATCGAGTTCCTAGGGTGAATTTATGGCAAACGACCTGGAAACAAGCACATTCGCAAAAAAGATCGACAATGTCGACCTGCCGGCATTGCGCCACAAGTACGCAGAAGAACGCGATCGTCGCGTGCGTGGCGACGGCATCGGTCAGTTCATCGAGATGTCCGGGGGCTACCGGAAATATATCACCGATCCCGATATGGATGACGCAACGCCGCGGGATGCCTTGTCCGACCATGTTGGCGTGCTGATCATCGGCGCGGGCTGGACCGGCATGGTGGCGGCCGTGCGGATGCAGCAGGCCGAGGTTACTGATTTCCGGATTCTGGACAATGGCCGAGATTTCGGCGGCACCTGGTACTGGAACCGCTATCCGGGCGTGCAGTGCGATCTGGAATCCTACATCTACATTCCGCTGCTGGAGGAAACCGGCTACGTCCCAAGCGAGAAGTACGCCCACGGCAAGGAAATCCGCGAGCATGCGGAGCGGGTCGGTCGCAAGTTCGGACTGTATGAGCGCACGCTTTTCCAAACCCATCTCAAGGCGCTGAATTGGGATGAGGACAACAGTCGCTGGACGGTGACCACCAACCGGAACGACAAATTCACAGCTCAACGCGTGGTCATGGCCTGCGGCAGCCTTAACCGGCCGAAGCTCCCCGGCATCCCAGGAATCCTATCCTTTAAGGGCAAGTCGTTTCACACCAGCCGCTGGGATTATAGCTACACAGGCGGCGACACGACCGGAGGGCTGCACAAGCTCGCCGACAAGCGCGTCGCCCTGATCGGCACTGGCGCCACTGGCATCCAGGTCGCGCCATTTATCGCCGCCGACGCGAAGCATCTCTATGTCATTCAGCGTACTCCGGCTGCGGTCGGCGAACGCCGCAACAAGCCGACCGAGGATGAGTGGGCCAAAACCCTCGGGCCGGGATGGCAGGAGAACCGGCGCTATAACTTCCAGAAGCTCGTTTCGGGCGTGCCGCAGGAGGTCGATCTCGTCAACGATACGTGGACGGAGATCATGCGCATCCTCGGCGCGATCGCCTTCAGAGTCAGTCAGAACGAGGAAATATCGCCCGAAGAGCGGGCGCTGCAGATGGAGCTGGCGGACGCGCTCTGCATGAACGGCCTTCGCGACCGAGTCTCGCGGGAGGTCGCTTCGCCCGAGACCGCCGAGGCGCTGACGCCATGGTACCGCTTCTTCTGCAAACGGCCGACGTTCAGCGATCGATACCTGCCTATCTTCAACCGTCCGAACGTCACACTGGTGGACTCCAAGGGGCATGGCGTGGACCAGATAACGCCTGACGGCGTCGTGGTCGACGGCCGCGAATATAAGGTCGATTGCATCATCTTCGCGACGGGCTTCGAGGTGGGCACCGACTTTACTCGGCGCGCGGAGGTCGAGATCTACGGCCGCGGCGGGGAGGCGCTGACCAAACACTGGGCGGACGATTTCAGAACGCTGCACGGCGTGACGACGAATGGCTTCCCGAACCTTTTCTTTATGGGGCCGGCGCAGGGGCCGGGCGACGTGAATTACACCTATCCATCGGAACTGCAGTCGAAATACATCGCCCGCATCCTTGCGCGTGGACAAGCCGAAAAGGCAGATGTCATCGAGGTCACGGACGAAGCCGTCGCCGCCTATGTGAAGCACTTCCGCGAGGTCGCGCTGGACAACCTCGATTTCTACAAGCAGTGCACGCCCAGCTATTACAACAATGAGGGAGACCCCAGCAAATACAGGGGTTTCCTATCGCAGCGCTATGGCGGCGGTTTCGGCAAATACCGCGACATGGTGCTGAACTGGCTGGACGAGGGAATGCCCGGGCTGGAGTTCAGGCGGACCTCATAGACGACCGCGACGGACTAGCTAGAAGGGGAGAGCAGATGACGGACATCGACATGAAGATCGTCGCGGAATTGGCGGATCGCGCCGCTATCCACGACTGCTTGATGAACTATTCGCGCGCCGTCGATCGGCTCGACCGCGAGCTTCTGCTGAGCGTCTATCATCCCGACGCCGTAGACGATCATGGCGTCTTCGTCGGCGGCCCCGTCGCCTTCGCCGACTGGGTGATCGACATGCACACGCAAACCCACGTCTCGCACCAGCACTGCCAGTTCAACTCGACGATCCAACTGGACGGCGATGTCGCCCATACCGAAACCTATTATATGTTCGTCGGCCTCAATCGAGAGGGGACGCCGCTTACCATGTCCGGCGGCCGCTATATCGACAGGCTGGAAAAGCGCGCCGGGCGCTGGGCTATCGCTGAGCGCATCTGCGTGCGCGACTGGGCTCCGCTCGCGGAGGTTCCCAGCGAACTCGATCAATCGAAAATGACGGCGGTGAAGAATCTTCCGGAATCGGTGAAGGCGCTAATGCGATCCGGCCCGCAAACGCTGCGCGACCGTTCGGATCCATCCTATATGCGACCGTTAAAGGTGGACCGCTCGCGAATCATGAAGGGGCAGGAACGCTAGCCCGGCCGGACGCCGCTCGCCGTCGACAAAAGAATCTCCTCGGTATGCTGTCCTAGCGACGGGGGAGGCGTTGGCTCTACCGATAGGGGGCCGAGCGGAAGCCTGAGCAATTTGAGATCAGGGTTGGCCTCGGTGGGGCAGGGGACGATCAGAGCCCTCTCGGCGACGAGGGGATCGGCAATGGCGTCTGCGATCCCGTTCATCCTTCCGGCCGGAACGCCAGCCTTTCCGAGCCTGTCGAGCCAATTGTCCGCCGTGTCCGTCTTCAGTCGTTCCTCGACAATCGCATGCAGCGCGTTGCGATTGTCGACCCTGCCGGCCATGTCGCAAAAGCGCGGGTCGGAGGGGAGATCGGCGAGTCCCACCTCGCGGCAGAGCTGCCGAAACAGTTTGTCATTGCCTGCGGCGACCATCAACTCGCCGTCGCCCACCTGGAAGACTTCGTAGGGGGCGACGCTCGGCGCGCCCGAGCCCTGAGGTTCCGGCGATCTGCCCGTCGCAAGAGCGGTCATCACCTGATGGCACATCAAGTTGAGCGATGCGTCGATGAGCGCAACCTCTAGTTTTTGCGGGCCGGTCGCGCGCTCGCGCTTCGCCAGCGCAGCCATGATCTGTATAGTGGCCCACATGCCGCTGCTGAGATCAATGGCAGACGGGCCGATACGCGCCGGTGGCTGGCCGGGATGGCCGGTCGACTTGAGAATGCCGGAGAACGCCTGCAACAGCGCATCGTAGCCCGGCATGTCCTTTCCCAACGGGCCCGGACCGAAGGCGCTGATGGAGCAATAGATGAGCTTCGGGTTGCGTTTCACGAGTTCGTCGTACCCGAGGCCCAGGCGCTCCGCCGTGCCAGGCTTGAAGCTTTCAATGAAAACGTCGCTGCGATCGATAATCCGTCGAAGGCTTTCCAATGCCGCGACCTGTTTCAGATCCAGCGCCACGCTCTTTTTGTTCTGGTTGACTGCCAGATATGTCGTGCTCTCCCCGCCCCAGAAAGGCGGAAGTCGGCGCGAATCCTCTCCATCCGGCGCCTCGACTTTGATGACCTCCGCACCCAACTGCGCGAGGATCATTGTCGCATACGGGCCGGCAAGCACGCGAGTCACGTCGACAATGCGAATGTCAGAATACACGCCTTGCATGAGAGCTTTCTGCCTGATGGACGCCTTGAGGTCACGCGCGTCGCGCATCGATTTCAATCCGTCTCCGGTGTAAAGCAGCTTTGCATGTCTGGGAGTCGCGAGCATGGCGGGCGAGAGCTAGCCTTGGCGATGTCGAACTGCCCGGAATACCGCGGCGCTGTCTCCTGCTGCGATTTCGCAGTACGGGGATGAACGACCCGGGAGGAAACAATGGGACTGAAATCGCGCCTCATGCTTGCGATTGCCGCCAGCTGCTTCGCGTCCGGCGCGGCGTTCGCGTCGATCGACGAGATTTGCGCAGCCGGCGCCAGCGAGCCCAAGCTTATCTGGTATTCGTCGCAAGACCCGTCGCGCAACGATGCGGCGCTTGCCGCTTTCAGGAAAGCATATCCGAAAATCACCATCGAGGCGTTTCGGCTTGCAACCGGCCAACTCGCAATCCGCTATGCTTCGGAACGACAAGCCGGCGTGATCAACGCTGACATCATTTCTTTGGCGGATCCTAATTTCATCGCCGACGGTTTCGGCAAAGATTGGTTCGTGCAGTTCGCCAAGACGGACCTGCCCGCCTTGGCCGCGCTTGACGACAGGTGGTTCCAAAAAGGATCGGCGACCACGAGCATTAGCGTTCTCGGCTACGGCTATAACAGCCAGATGGTTGGGGCGAAGCCGCCCGCCACCTGGAACGATCTGCTAAGGCCCGAATATGCCGGAAAGATCATCCTCGGCGATCCACGCGCCGTGCCGTCCTATATGGCGTTGTTCCGCATACTCAAGGAGGAACTGGGCGAGGAGTTCTTCACGAAGCTCGCCGCACAGAAGCCCGTTCTCGTGCCGAGCGTGGTGCCCGCGACGCAGCAACTGGCCGCGGGCGAGGTCGCGATCGTGGTGCCAAGCGTGCTGACAACGCTGCGCCTCCTCAAGCTTGAGGGGGCGCCGATCGAGTTCGTGGCGCCGTCTCCGACAACGGGTAACGAGTTCGAGACGGTCTTGTCGAAGGGAGCCGACAGCCCTAATGCAGCCAAGTGCCTCTACAACTTCCTGTTCACCGAAGCAGGGCAGAAAGCCTACAATGGACCGACCAGCGTGTCGCCGCTCGCGAACATTCCCGACACCGCGCCCATGCCGGCCACCTACATCAATCCGCGCATTCTCGAACTTCCCCAGTACAAAGACCAGATCGTGAAAGCGTTAGGCCTGAAATAGAGGCGGCATCGCCAACAGTGGTTGGGGAGCATCCGGAAGCGCGGCGATTGACGCCGCAGGTGAAAGGCGAGCATCGCACATGACGGCCGCACAGCCTCAACTGGATATCGAGGTTCTGGCCAAGAGCTTCCACCGGAACAAGGGAAGGGATGTGCGCGCGGTCGACAATGTGTCGCTGCGCATGGAGAAGGGGGACTTCGTGGTTCTGCTGGGCCCCAGCGGTTGCGGCAAAACCACATTGCTGCGATGCGTCGCCGGTCTAGAGAGCCCCGACAGCGGTCGGATCTCGCTTGGCGGCGAGACAGTCTACGATTCAGCGCTCGGACTGGAAATTCCACCTGAGCGACGCAACATCGGCATGGTTTTCCAGTCTTATGCGTTATGGCCGCACATGACGGTGGCGGCCAATATCGGTTATCCGCTGAAGATGGCAGGCGCCGGGAGGGCGGAGACCGACGCTCGCGTCAAGCGCATGCTTGACATGATGCGGATATCCGAGCTCGCAAACCAGTATCCCGGCCAGATAAGCGGCGGACAGCAGCAGCGGGTCGCGCTGGCGCGGGCCTTGGCGCGCGGCGACGACATGATTCTGTTCGATGAGCCGTTGTCGAATGTCGATGCGAAGGTTCGCGAGCATCTCAGGCTCGAGCTTCTGGCGATGCAGAGGGAGCTGGGGTTCGCCGCGCTTTACGTTACGCATGACCAGGAGGAGGCGATGAGCCTCGCGACGCGGATCGCGGTGGTGGCGGACGGCGTGATTCATCAGATTGGCACGCCTCAGGAAGTTTACAGAACACCCAGAAACCTGAAGGTGGCGAAGTTCATCGGTTCGGCGAACCAGCTTGATGGAACTGTCGTCAACGATGGAACTGGGCCAGCTGTCGAGACGCCGCTCGGCCGGATCGCGCTGAAGGAAGCCGCGCTTCCTTCCGCAGTCGGCAGCCGCGTGTCCCTGATCTCGCGACCGGAGCGGTGGCGAATTTCGATGGACAGGCCGCACGCCGCAGCGGCGTGGCCGGGCAAGGTCCGCGCATCGGCCTTTCTCGGCCCGTACAATCAGTATCTGGTCGATCTTGGCGAAACTGAACTTCAGATATGGCAGCAGGGATCGCATCCGCTGCCGATCGGATCCGAAGTCTGGTGTCAGATTTCGGCAGATGATTTAACGGCGTTTGTATCGGATTCGGCCGCGTGAGCCGGGCCATAGCGTCCGCTCGCAGAGCGCCCGACGGGTTCTTGGTGATTTCGGCCGCGATCTCCGTCTTCGTCGCGGCGCTTATCATCTACCCTCTAGGGTGGGTGATCTTTGATGTGCTGTTTGCCGACTGGCGCTTCGACAGCGCTCCGTTCGTCGCCCTGTCGCAGGAAAGCGGCCTTGGCGCGCTGCTTCTCAACACGATCATAGCAATCGGCGCAGCATCGGCGGTCGCACTCGTCATCGGCAGCACATTCGCATGGCTGAGCGAGCGCACGGATGTCGGCATGCCGTTCCTCGGCAAGATGCTGCCCGTCATTCCGCTGCTAATTCCGCCGATCGCCGGGGCGATAGGTTGGGTTCTGCTGGCCGCTCCGCGGGCTGGGTTTCTCAACAGCTGGTTGTCGAGCCTCGCCTCTCTGGTCGGCTTCGGTCAGGTCGGACCGCTGCTCAATATTTTCAGCTGGCCGGGTTTGATCTTTGTGTACGTGATCTATCTCACGCCGCACGTCTATCTCAGCGTTGCAGCCGGACTACGCAACCTCGATCCCTCGCTTGAGGAAGCTGCTCGCATGAGCGGCGCGAGGCCGCTGACGATCCTGCGCGACGTAACATTGCCCGCGGTGGCGCCTGCGGTCGTATCGGGCGGCGTGCTGGCGCTCATAACGGGGTTTGCGCTCTTTTCGGTGCCCGTCATCGTCGGCGGGCAGGGCGGTATCGAAGTCCTGTCGGTGCGGATCGTCCATTCGATGATCGCGAGCTATCCGCCGAAAACAGGCGTGGCGCTGCTCCTCGGCATGGCGATCGTCGTGCTGATAGGATCATCCTGGATGCTTCAGCGGGCGATCCTCCGCGCCGGCCGTTTTGCTACGATCGGCGGTCGAGGCATGCGAAGCGCCAAAGTCAAGCTTGGGGCATGGCGATGGCCAGCGCGGATCGTCATGACATCCTACCTGCTGATTTCCTCCGTGCTTCCGCTAGCTGCTCTGGCCATTGTCAGCGTCCAACCATTCTGGACGGCCAACATCTCGTTCCAGCATCTGACCTTCAAGCACTACGCGGCGCTGTTTTCATCAAATTCGTTCGCCTCGACGGGACTGCGCAACAGCGTGCTGCTTGGCGTCGCCGGCGCAACGCTTGGCATGCTGATCGCGGCTGTCATCAGCTTTTATATCGCTCGCAACCGCGGCTCTCGGCTCGCCGGGCTGATCGACGCGGCGACGAAACTGCCGGCTGCGGTATCGCACCTCGTCATCGGCATCGCCTTCATCTCGGCTTTCGCGGGCGCACCGTTCCACCTCCACGGCACGCTGGCGATCTTGCTGATGGCCTATCTGGTCCTCTACATTCCACAGGCTTCCCTGACGGCTAGCGCGGCGCTGGCGCAAGTTGGAAAGGAACTCGTGGAGGCGTCCTTGATCGCGGGCGCTTCGACGGCTTCGACGTTTATGCGCGTGACCCTGCCGCTGATGATGTCGGGACTGACGGCTGGATGGACCATGCTGTTCGTCCTGACAGCGGGCGATATTACCGCATCCGCGATGCTGGCCGGAAACCGCAATCCGGTGGCCGGATTCGTGATCCTGGATCTCTGGACCAACGGCTCGTTTCCGCCGCTTGCGGCCTTCGCCATGATCCTGACAGCGTTGCTCAGCACTGTCGTGATTGTCACGATGGCATGGACATGGCGCAGGCTGTAGCGATAAGCGCGCTAGTTCGATCGCGCTTATCGATTTGTTCTTGATTCTATTCGGCTGCGATGGCGTACTCAGCAGACACCGGATGGTCAGCCATGAAGGTCCATTCCGCCGCCATGCGCTTGAGTTCATCGATCAGAAAGTCGACAAACGCACGCACCTTAAGCGACTGGGTCCGATTGGGCAAAAATACTGCGTAGATGCCGTGGTTGAACTTGTCGACTGTCACATCATACTGATCGAGAATCTGAACCAACCTGCCGCGCGCCAGATCCTTCGCGGCTGACCAGTCCGTCAGATGCGCGATGCCCACGCCGTCGCGCGCGCTCTGCAGGATGATGGCGCCGTTGTTCGTTGTCAGGTTGCCATTCGGCACGAT